>TARA_B100000674_G_scaffold483889_1_pt1 | contig 17928 bp, 10 predicted proteins | sample TARA_B100000674 | Tara Oceans TARA_B100000674 (sample SAMEA2622759) | marine metagenome | biome: marine biome (ENVO:00000447); feature: surface water layer (ENVO:00002042); material: "saline water (ENVO:00002010), including plankton (ENVO:xxxxxxxx)" | depth 5 m
ACCGATATCCACGGCCATCTCGTCAAGAAGATCCTGGCTTAAGCGTTCTTGCATGGAAACGAATGCAAAAACCTTGGCTTGTCGCCTGATTTTATGGACCTGGGTTTTTCATCCGTGGTTTGTTTTTGCGGCGGAGAAGGAGGGTGCATCCAAACCGGTGGAATCGGTCTACCGGGAATCGGGCGAACTGGAGGAGGAACGTTCCAGGCATTGGGCATGGGCCGAGCTGAAGGATTCCGATCCCCCAGGGGTGAAGAATTCAAAGTGGATAAGAAACCCGATCGACCGGTTCATCCTTTCGAAGCTGGAGAAGGCAGGGATTGTCCCGAATCCCGAAGCGGACGAACGCATTCTCGGGCGGCGGGCTCATTTTAATTTGGTCGGCTTGCCCGACGTGGTGAAGGAGGAGGGCGGATCTTTGGACAGGATGATTGACGAGTTGCTCGAGTCCCCCCGTTTCGGGGAGCGGTGGGCCCGCCACTGGCTGGACGTGGCCCGGTTTGCGGAGAGCCACGGGTTCGAGCAGGACTACGACCGTCCGCACGCTTACCACTATCGCGATTTCGTGATCAAGGCATTCAACATGGACATGCCCTTCGATCAATTCGTCCGATGGCAGTTGGCGGGGGACGAGATTGCGCCGGACGATCCATTGGCCATGAGCGCCACGGGTTTTTTGGGCGCGGGGGTTTTCCCGACCCAGCTCACGGAGAAGGAATTCGAGTCGGCCCGCTACGAGGAGATGGACGACATGGCGAATACCACGGGCATGGCCTTTCTCGGCCTGACCATCGGTTGCGCCCGTTGCCACGACCACAAGTTCGATCCCATTTCCGCGATGGAGTATTACCACCTGGTCTCCACTTTCGGTCAAACCATACGGAGCGAGATCGATGCCCCCATGGACACAGAACGGTATCGCGAAGATCTCGCAAACTGGGAAAGAGCGCGTGAGCCCCTGCTGGCGGCCCGGGAGAAATTCGAGCGGGAGGAATTGCCCGGGCGCTTTGAAAAGTGGCTTTTGGAGCCGCCGGAAAATCCTGATGCGCTCGCGGTGTGGGCGATTCTCGGAAATGCCGAGCCCAAGTCTCTCGACGGGTCGACCTTCGTCCCACAGGAGGATGGATCTTTTCTCTTGTCGGGCAAAAACCCGAGGGACGACCGCTGGGTGGTGGAGGCCAAGGTTTCCATGCCCGTCATCCGGGCCATCCGGATCGAGGCCCTTACTCACAAGTCGATGAAACGCAACGGGCCGGGCCGAGCAAGCAACGGGAACATTGCCCTGAGCGATATCCGGGTGTTCGCCAAGAAGATCGGAGAGGAGGGGAAGGGCAAGCCGGTCAAGTTGATCAACCCGCGGGCCGATCATCAGCAAAACACAGGTACTCTTTCCATCGCTTCCTCGATCGACGGGGACAAGCGGAAGACGGGCTGGGCTGTGGACGGGCAAATCGGGAAGGATCACGTTTGCGTATTCGAGTTCGCCGATCCGGTGGAGAACGAGGGCGGGACGGAATTTACTTTCGAATTGGATTATTTCGTGAACGTCAGCCACGTCATCGGAAGGCCCCGGTTCTCCCTGTCCTCCCAGTTGGCGCCCCCGCTCAAGGGGGAATCGAAAAGCGCCGAGTTGACCGCCTTGCTTGAGGCGGTCGGCAAACCGCGTGGGGTCGAGGGCATGGATGAAAAGAAAAAACGGGCGTTGGCCGAGAGCTACCGTTCCATCGATCCGGAGTGGATGGAGTTGAATGGAAAACTCTCCGCTCATGAGGCAAAAAAACCCGTTCCCCAAAAGATCAGGATGATGGTCTCGAGCGAGGGTTTCAAACCGATCAAGCATCATGCGGACGGCAGAGGCTATCCACACTTTTACAAGCAGACCCACTACTTGGACCGCGGAGACCCAAACCGGAAAGGGGAAGTGATCGGACAGGGCTTTCTCCCTCTCCTCATGAGAAACGGAAAATCCTCAGCCCATTGGCAAAAACCTCCGCCAGATGGAGCGAGAACCTCACGCAAGCGACAGGCTTTGGCCAATTGGTTGACTGACGTCGAGCATGGGGCAGGGTATCTTTTGGCCCGGGTAATCGTGAACCGCTTGTGGTTGCATCATTTCGGACGGGGGCTGGTCGCCACGCCCAATGACTTCGGCAGGCAGTCGGATCCGCCTAGTCATCCCGAATTGCTCGATTGGCTCGCATCCCGCCTGATCGAGAACGGCTGGAAGCTCAAACCCTTGCACAAGTTGATCCTGTCCAGCGCAACTTGGAGGCAGGCCTCGCAGTATCAGGAGCAAAAGGCGGGCAAGGATCTGGAGAACCGTCTGCTTTGGAGGTTTACCCCGAGGCGCCTGGACGGGGAGGTCATCCGGGACTCTCTTCTCTCGGTCTCGGGCCTGCTGGACGAGACGATGTACGGGAAGGGTACCCTGAACCAAAACAGCCGCAGGAGGAGCATTTACTTCATGATCAAGCGCAGCAAGTTGATCCCGGTCATGCAATTGTTCGATGCTCCGGAACCGTTGGTCAGCCAGGGACGGAGGATGAACACGACCATTGCTCCGCAGGCCCTGATGTTCATGAACAGCCCACTCCTCCGTGAATATGCGGCCAACTTCGCCCGCAAGCTGGAGGCCGGGCCGGAAGGTTCCCTAACGGTTAAGGTGGAAACCGCTTACCGGCAGGCGCTCGGTCGCCTGCCCGATGCCGAGGAAAGGGAGGCCGGCCTATCCTTTCTGCAGGCCCAGCAAGACTCCTACCTGCAGGACAGGCAGGGGAACCCCCGCTTGCTCGCCTTGACGGATTTTGCGCAGGCTTTGTTCGGACTCAACGAATTCTCATACCTGAGGTAAGATGATGGACGGTTCCAAACTTATGCAGTCACCGGAATTCTCAATGAACCGACGGGCCATGCTGGGCCGATGCGGAATGGGGTTGGGCGCTCTCGGGCTAACTGGCCTTTTGCATGACGAGGGGTTGTTGGGTGCGTCGAATCCGTTGAGCTCGAAAGCCCCGCACTTCCCGGGCAAGGCGAAGTCGGTGATCTGGATCTTCGTAAACGGCGGGCCCAGTCAGGTGGATACCTGGGATTATAAGCCGGCTCTCGAGAAAATGGACGGAAAGACCATGGAGGGGTTCGACCGGTTTACGGGCTTTTTCGCAAATGCGGTGGGTGGGCTCATGAAAAGCCCATTCGAATTCACCCCGCGCGGGAAATGCGGCAAGCCCGTTTCGGAGATTTTTCCCTACCTCGGCGAACACGTCGACAAGATGGCCTTCATTCATTCCGGACATACCGAGTCCAATAACCATAGCCCGGCCTTGTTCATGATGAATTGCGGGGTTCCCCGGATGGGGTTTCCCTGCGCGGGCTCTTGGGCTACCTACGGGCTGGGTTCGAGCAGCAAGGACTTGCCTGCCTTCGTTGTGATGAGCGATCCGCTCGGGCGGGGGTTACCCAAGGGGCATGCCGCGAACTGGGGGGCGGGCTTCCTGCCCAGCGTTTATCAGGGTACCTACTTCCGTCCCAAGGGCGACGCCATCGATAACCTGCACAGGCCCAAGGAACACGATCCTTCCCGCCAGCGCCGGCAGCTCGACTTGATGTCCAATCTCAACCGGATGGACCTCAAGAGGAATCCGTTCGAACAGGAACTGGCCGCAAGGATCGAGAGTTTCGAACTGGCTTACCGCATGCAAAGCTCCGCGCCCGAAGCCCTGAACGTCTCTTCGGAACCGGAGTACTTGAAAAACCTTTACGGTCTCAACCAGACCAAATCCAAACACTTCGCCGCTCAATGTATGATGGCCCGCAGGCTGGTGGAGCGCGGGACGCGCTTCGTCCAGATCTACTCGGGCGGGATGGCCAACCAGCGCAGCTGGGACGGTCATTCCGACATCAAGGGGAACCATTCCGGCTTCGCGGCCGAGACGGACCAGCCGGTGGCGGGGCTCCTTACCGACCTCGACCAGCGGGGCCTGCTGGATGAAACCCTGGTCATCTGGGCGGGTGAGTTCGGACGCCTGCCCGTTGCCCAGAAGGGCGGCAAGCCCGGGCGCGACCACAACCCGCACTGCTTTACCGCATGGCTGGCGGGAGGCGGAGTCAAGGGTGGCGTCTCCTACGGGGAGTCCGATGAAGTCGGGCACAAGGCTGCGGTGGACAAGGTTCACGTGAATGATTTTCACGCCACCATCCTGCACCTGCTCGGATTTGATCACCTCCGGTTGACCTACCGCTACGGAGGAAGGGATTTCCGCCTCACCGACGTTGCGGGCAAGGTGATCGCGCCTATCCTAACCTAGGCGGCAACGGGCTTCCTCGATTCCCCGGAGAGCTTCGCCCGCCTGCAGGTTGAGGGACATGGCGCCCTTGGGGCTCATGCATTCGCGCGGGTTGATCCTGAGAAAGGTTCCGCCGGAAGCCCGCCAGGCCTCCTCGCAGGCGGTGCGGACGGTGGGGATGGAGGTGCCGGCTCCCATCTCGATTACCGACAAGCGGGGGCCGGCGCGAAGGGTCGTCCAGTCGCGGATTCGTTTTCCCTGTTGGCCGGAACGGCTCGAGTCCCACCCCCAGTCCGAGAACATGAGGATATTGGGACGGGCCATTCCCCCGCATCCGGGACAGGAGGGGAGAGGCTCAAGGGCCCGCAGCGTTTTCTCGTCGACTTCCACCTCGAGGTCATCCTCTACGGGCCAGGGGTCTTCGCCGCAGGCTTCAAGGCATTGAAAATGCATGAGGGAGCCATGGCACTCGTAGATTTCCTTATCGGAGAATCCGGCCTCCTGAAAGTGCCCGTCTACGTTCGAGGTGTAGACGAAGGAGGAGAGGCCGAGTTCCTCGATCCATTTGAGAAGGATGGAGAAGCCGTCGTGGGGCCTGGTTTTGCGGTAGAGGCCGAGCCGGTGTCCATAGAAGCCCCAGGCCAGGCCGGGGTCGGAACGGAACCAGCGGGGGTTGGCCATTTCCTCGAAACGGATACCGAGACGGGCGAGGGGCGGGTAGGCCTTCCAGAAACCCTCGGAGCCCCGGAAATCGGGCAAGCCGGAGTCGACCCCCATGCCTGCTCCAGCCCCGATGAGGAGGGCCTCCGAGCCGGCAAGGGCCTCCGCAAAGGAGACGATGGTTTCGTTTTGCCTTTGGTTCATTGCAGAATTGTGTGGATCGTGTCTTTTTTTCTTTGTATAGTGTTCCTTGCCAATGTTTCATGCCCTTGGCTCCCAACGAACTAACCTTGAAACACAAAAAGGATATCCTTGTCACGGTTTTCCTGACCGTCATTCTCGGGCTGTCGGGTTGCGTGCCGGTTCCGTCTCCCGCTCCTCTCTCCGACGCGAACCGAAGCGCACGCCTCGATGGGTTGCCCCTTGACGCAGAGGTCCTGGCCGAGCCAGTCACCCCCCAGTTGGAGCAATCGGGCGGGTTGGCCCTCTCTGCAGACGGCACCTTGTATTTTGGGAACCACCGAAAGTCGGGCGTGGTCGGAAAGTATGCCCTTGGCAAAAACAAGGAACCCGAGAACTTCATCGATCTTACGGAATGGATTTCCGCCACGGGAGACGTCGACCTGCGGGTGGAGGGGCTGCGCCTGGATGACGAGAACAGGCTCCTCATTGCGGAGGCGGGTACGGGAAAGCTCCTGCGGGTTTCCCCCGATGCCCGCAAGCTCGAAGTCTTGGCAGATTCCTACGACGGGTACCGTTTCGCCACGGTCAAGGACCTGGCCATCGGGGCAAACGGGGATCTCTATGCCAGTTCTCCATACTCGGGTACGGTCTACCGGATCCGTCCCAAGACCGGATACGTGGGGATCCTCAACGAGGACCTGGTCCGGGTGGAAGGACTGGCCATCAGCCCGGACGGCAAGCGCCTGGTGGCGGCCGAACCGGATGCATCCAGGGTGGTGGTCTTCGACATCCCCGATGAGCTGGTAACGGTTTCGTCCTGGACGCTGGTTGATTTCTCACCTTCGGGCGTGGAACCGAGGGGCTTGGCTTTCGATGAGAAGGGCCGCTTGTTCGTGGCCTTGGGCGACCGCAGGGAAATCCGTGTCTTCGACCTCGAAAAGGGGGAAGAACTGGTCGTGTACGATGCTGGAGGCTCGGCCGAGAGCCTGACCTACCGGGACGGATCCCTCTTCGTGTCGGGGGGCGACAGGATACGCCGGTTGCTACTGCGCGACTAGGGCACGACCTTCATTACCCCGCGCATGAGGATGGCGTGGCCGGGAAAAGTGCAGACGTAGGGGTAGTCGCCCGGCTCGGGGGCGGTAAAGGAGATCTTCTCGGTTTCCCCGTGGTCGAGCATGGTCGAGCCCCAGAGAATCTTGTCGGTGTCCGGCTTGAACTGCTTGGCGAATCCGTCGGCTCCCATGTCTACGGCCATCTTGGCCACGGCGTCGGCTTGGCCGGGCTTGACGAAGAGCAGGTTGTGGGGAGGAAAGTCGGGGTTTTTGAAGGTCACGGTCACCTTCTGCCCGGTCCGTACGGTGAAGGACTTGACGTCGTAGACGAGCTTTTCCTTAACGCTTGAAATGGTGACCTCGACCTTGTCGCCCTCGGGGGCTCCGGCATCTTTGAAACCCGCTCCACCCACCTTCATGGCCACAGAGTAGAGGCTTTTACGGGCGGTCACGAAGAGGGTCTTGCCGTCCTCACCGCCGAAGCAGAGGTTGGAGGGACGCTCGGGGAAGGGGATGTCCCCGAGATGCTTGCCCTTGGGATCGTAGACCTTGACCTTGTCGGAGGTCAGGTAGAGGTTACCCCTGTTGTCCATGGCCAATCCGTCCGAGCCCGAGTCAGCGAAGAGGGTCTTGTTGGAAAGAGCGCCCTCCTCACCCTCGTCGACGTCGTACCGGAAGGTTTTGCCAGCCCCATGGTCGGCGACGTAGAGGTGCTTGCCGTCAGGGGTGCCGAGGACGCCGTTGGGGCGCTTCATGTCGTCGATGACGCGGAAGACCTGGTCGCGGTAGGGTGTAACGTAGTAGACGTGCTCTCCGTCCTGAGAGAGATCCTTGTTGCCGTAGTTCGGGTCGCTGAAAAAGATGCCGCCGTTGGGATGGACCCAGAGGTCGTTAGGCTTGTTGAAGCGCTTTCCGTCGAATTGGTCGGCCATGAGCTCCTTCTCACCGCCGTCGTCGTAGAAGGACTGGATGGTGCCTTTGCCCCCGAGGCAGGCCACGAGGTCCCCCTCGGGGGTAAAGTAAAGCCCGTTGGCTCCCCCCGAGTCCTTGAGGAAGACGGAAAACTTCTTTGTCTTGGGGTCCCAGCGGTGAATCCGGTTGTTGGGGATGTCGGTGAAGAAGAGCATGCCGTCCGGGCTGGCGGCGGGGCCCTCCGTGAAAATGAAGCCGTCAGCCAGTTTTACGGGCTTGGCCCCTTTGGAAACGAGGGAATCGAGCCCGCCTGCGGATTCCTTCCCGTGGGCGGGGAAGGAGGAGGCAAGCAGGGACAGGAAGAGTGGCAAGGTCTTGTTCATGATGCTTCGAATAAGGATCGTGGATCGGCATTGCAAGGATAGGTGGTCTTGAGGAACCCCGAGTGAGCCCTCCCGGCCAATAGCGACCGGAACCGGAATTATCCCCGCCTAGAGCTTTTTGGCCCAGAATTGTTCTACGGTCTTGGCCGCGATCTTGGCATGGTTCTCCGGGGAAGCAAGAACTTTTCCGAGTAGCTCCCCGTTGACTACGTTGTGCTGCTGGTGAATCCAGAGGGCCTCCAGGAAGTGGTGGGCATGGGCCTTGTTCTTGGCGTCGAATTGCTTGAGCCACTTTTCGGTTTCCCTGATCACGTCGTCGGTGTTGCGCTCGCTCAGTTCGATGCGGGCCCGGTGGCGGACGACGTAGGTCGGATTCTTGAGGTGATCCAGTAGGGCGGGGATGGGCTCTCCGTCGATCTTGACGGGCTTCATGAGCGGACGGCCCTTGGCCGTGATCCGGTACACCCGGCCGTGGGTCTTGTTGCGGTTGGGGTCGCGGATGTTGTGCTGCATGTGCCCGACGATGACGTTCTGCCAGTCGGAAACGTAGAGGGCTCCGTCGCCCCCGATCTCGATGTCGGTGGGGCGGAAATTGCGGTCCTTGGGAGAGACCATGAGGTCGTCCACGGCAGTGCCCTGGCGGTTTCCGTTGCCATCGTCGGCTAGGGTATACTGCTTGATCCCGAGAAAGCCGATGGAGTTGCAGATAAGAAAGTTTCCATTGTTCTTGGCAGGGAAGTGGGCACTGGAAAGGACACCGCAGGAGGGAACGGGCCGGACGGTTTTCTTTAGCAGGGACTGCATCTTGAAGCCGCCCTTTCCGTCGGGGCGGACTTGGTAGGCCCGTCCGCCGGTCCCGTCGGTGGCGTAGTGGTAGCCCCAGTAGTCGAAGCTGATCCCGTGCGGGTTGGGGCTGTTGTTGGCGTGGAAGGAGTACTCGAAAGTACGGGGGTTGAAGCGGTACATGGCGCTGTTGCCGTGCTTTTGCGGCCCTTTCCAGGGAGTCTCGACGTTGGAGACGTGGAAGACGCCGCGCTGGTAGTATATGTGACCGTCGGGGCCGAAGATCAGGTTGTTGGCCGCATGATGGGTGTCGGCGGAGTCGATCCCGTGCATGATGCGGATGCGGACGTCGGCCACGTCGTCCCCGTCGGTATCCTTGAGGTAGATGAGGTCGGGGGCGGAGGCCACGATGACCCCGCCGTTCCAGAACTCGAATCCGGTCGGGTTGTGAACCTTGGCGAAGGTAATGGCCTTGTCGGCCACTCCGTCGCGGTTCTCGTCGGGAAGGATTACGAGGGCGTCGTTCATTTCCTTGAGGGGCTCCCACTTGGGGTAGGTGGGCCAGGCCGCGACCCAGAGCCTTCCTTTTGTGTCGACCGCCATCTGGACGGGGTTGGCGATCTCGGGAAATTTCTCCTCATCGGCGAAGACGTTGATCTCGAGGCCTTCCTGCAACTGCATCTGGTCGGCGGTCTCCTGAGCCTTCAGGTACTTCACGGAGCCTTCCTTCTGGGAGTTGCTGCTCTTGGACTTGCCTCCCACGTTGGACTTGACGGCGATGGGGGCGGGGACGTTGGAATCGTCGGCCACGATGGTCTTGCCCTTGGCCGCGGAATGAACGACCTTGTCGCGGTTTGTGGTCATGACGTCGATCATGGCGAGCTCGTGCCAGAGGACCTCCTTGTTGGACTGGTTGTCGACGAAACGCAGGCCTGAGCGCCCTCCCCAGACGTCGTTCCCGTCGGTTGCCCGGTAACGGTTGAACCAGTGCCAGTTCTTGTCCAGTACGGCCCTCCTGGTTTGCTCGAGGTGAGCGTGCTTGACGGGAGCGTCCTTGCCGAAGACGGACTTGAGGATCATACGCGCAAGGTGGTCGTTCCCCTCGCTGGTGAGGTGAATCCCATTGAGGGTGAGGTGCTCGTGGCCGTCCTCCGGATCTCCCTTGGAGCCGCTGGAGGGGCGGTTTTGAGCGAAGAGCTTCTGGGTGGCCGCGAACAAGTCGACGTACTCGAGCTTCTTGTCCTTGGCCACCTTGGCGGTCACCTCGGTGATCTTCTTGAGCCTTTCGTTCTGCTCCTTGCCGTCGGGCAAGTTGGGTGAATTATGGTTTTCGTGGGCGATGGGGGAGAAGAGGACGATCACGGGGGCGGATTTGCCGTTGTACTTCTTGCCCAGGGTCTCGTCCACCCACTTGCCGAGCTTGGTCCCGTAGTCACTGGGGTTGTCGTCCCATGCCTCGTTGGCCCCGAAGAAGGTGAGGATGACGTCGGCCTTGGAAATCTCCAGGTAGGTGTGCGGGTCGATGAAGCCGCGGTTGCGGGGTCGGTTGTCGATCTTGTCGCCGCAGAATCCGTGGTTCCGGAAGGTCAGCTTCCTGTCTGGCATGGCGAGCTGGGCGTAGGTCTCGAGCCATCCATGGTGTTGCATGCGCTCGGCGAGGGTGTTGCCGAGCAAAACGATGCGTTGACCGTTCTTGACCTCGAGGGCTTGGGCGTCTTGCGGGAAAAGGACAAGAACCCCCGCGAGGAGGGCAAAGGCGTTGAGCATGAAAAAGCCGGCTCGGGCTTTTCGCGGGATGGAGGGCGAATGAATCATTGCAAGGTTGGGACGGCCGGGACCGGGATTGTTTTGGTTGTAGGTGTAGGGGTTTCGTTGCTAATGAAGATTAAAAGGGAAGGAACGGCTCATGCTCAAGAAGCAAAATGCGTTTTGCGCCCTTTTGGATGTGAGGGAGGGGAGATCCGGATCCGGTTATTGAATTGAGCTTATAAACTGAGGTTGTCAGTCGGATGAGGTTTTTCACAAGCTTTTTCCTTTGGTGATAACTTCTCTTTGACTTGAGAGGCGCGGTCTTCAGTTTCAAGGGAGGTAAAAACCTAAGTTTAATTATGGATGAGGAATTTCTTCACTTGTTTGAGGAGTCGCCTGCATTGCGGCTCATGCGTGGTCGTCTAGGCTCCTTTGTGGTTGGCTTCTTTTTGAAGACCTTCAAGCAATGGGGGGTGGTCGAGGCGTCCGAGGAGGAACTCGGAGCGACCTTGGCCGAGCACATCGAGCAGATGAGGGAACTGGAAGACTTCGATGCCCCCAAGCGCCTTCCTCAGGAATACCTGGACGAATGGTGCGACGAGAATCACCGTTACCTGACCAAGGTTTATGATGAGGAAAAGGAGGAGTACGTCTTCCGCTTGACCAGGCACTCGGAAAAGGCCCTCAGTTGGCTGCAGGATCTGCTCGCCATGCAACACCGTGGATACGCCACCACGGAGTCGCGCTTCAACCGTATCTTGCTTGAGATGCAGAACCTTTCCCAGGGCGTAAATGCGGACCCCGAGGCACGGATCAAGGAACTGGCCCGCAAACGGGACGAAATAGACGAAGAGATCCGCAGGATCCAGGAAACCGGGGAGGCCCCCATTTTCGGGGAGGACGTCATCCGCGACCAAGTCTACGACCTCTCCGACTTGGTGGAGCACTTCCTTTCCGACTTTCGGGCCATCGAGGAATTCTTCAAGGATCATGCCCGTGAAATTTCCACCCTCTATGCCCAAGGGGAGGCGTCCAAGGGGGATATCGTGGAGCACGTCCTGGATTCGGACGAGGAGCTGCGCTCCTGCGACCAGGGCAAGAGCTACTTCGGTTTTCGAACCATGATGACCAACCCGACCTTGGCACGGCAACTGAGAACCTTGGCCGAGCAAACCTCCCAGATTGCCCGCAAGCGGGGACTCGACCCGAAAAAGACCTTCCTCAACCTTGGGGACAGGCTTTTCGGGGAGGCGGGCTCGGCTCATGGAGCCTATGGCCGCATCAGCCGGAAGCTCAGGCAGGTGGTGGGGGAGCATTCCGGTGGCGGCGGCAGGTACGTCAGGGATACCCTTTCGAAGATCAGGCGTCAGGCCTTCCGCTTGCGGGAGCAACCGCCCGAGGACTGGGATTTTGAGATCGAGATCCGACCTCAGTTGTTCGGCCTTATGGAGGCCGAGTTCTGGGAACCCAAGGCCGTCGAGCCCTTCGCCGCCATCACTTCCTCCAAGACGGAGGACCCGGAGTGGATGAACGAGATTCTTCATTCCGTCGGGGCTCCTCTCGACCTGGGGAAGTTCCGAGACCGCGTCGAGGAAGTCCTCGACGAACGGGAGGCGGCCAGCCTCTCGGACATGGTGGAAAGATACCCGCTCGAGCGTGGAATCGTAGACGTCGTTTGCTACCGCGTGATCGCGGGCGAGGACAGTCGCCACTCCATCCTCCGGGACGAAATCGTAAACATTGACCTAAACCGCCCCTCCCAGCCCCGCTACGTGGAGGTGGAGCAACTAGTCTTCCAACGCTAAAGCCTATGAATCCAGCCATTACTCACCGACACGTCATCGTGCGCCTGCTAAACGGACCCATCTACCAAGAGGACATGGACCTCTGGGGCCGCCTCGGGGCCGAATGGGATAAAATCAAAAGCCACTTCTTCGAGATGGGCATGGAGGTCGCCCGTGACGATTCCGCTGGATACGCCTACATCCGTCAATGCGAGGAGGAGGCCGCGGAAGGGGAGGAGGGCTGGGAAGACGAGGCGGTCGCTCCCTTGCCCAGAGTACTTCGCAGGACCCGATTGTCTTATCACCAGACTATCTTCATGGTTCTTCTGAGGGAGGAGTTGATGCGCTTTGAGCAGAACCAGGAGGAGGGAGACCACCTTTATCGCTCGGCTCTCGACCTGAGGGAGATCATGGTGCCCTACTACCCGGAATTGCACGACGAGAAGAAGGTTCACCGCCAGATTTCCGCCCTTGTCTCGAAATTCGAGGAATGGGGGATCCTCAAGAAGGTGCGCGACCGAGACGATGGCCTTTACCGGGTGGAAAGAATCATCAAGGCGAAACTGCCTCCGGAAAAACTGGCAGAGGTCCGCGACCAGATCAAGAGACGCTTGCCTGAAATCGACGAAGAAACGGAGGATGAAGATGCTTGAATCCCAACTTGAACTAGAATTTTCACCGGACAAGTCCACTGCCGGCTATCGCCTGCACGAATTGTCCGTACTGAACTGGGGAACCTTCCACAAGGAGGTCTACTCCATGCGCCCGGACGGACGGACCTCCATGATCACTGGTCGGAACGGCTCTGGCAAGTCGACCATCGTCGATGCCCTTCTCACCCTGCTCGTCCCAAATCGCCTCCGTAACTACAACGTTGCCTCAAGCCAGGCCGGGAGCCGGGAGAGAAACGAGCGCGACTACGTTCTCGGGGCCTATTCCGAAATTCACGACGCGACCACCGGCCAAGGCCGCAAGGAGACCCTCCGCAAGCCCGGGGAATCCTACACCGTCCTGCTTGCCTGGTTCTACAACGAGGCCTACAAGACGGACGTCTCGATCGCCCAGGTTCTCTGGTGCCTGCCCAGCGGAAAGGTGGACAAGATCTATTTCGTGGAGAAGAGAAAGCTCTCCATAGAGGAGGACTTCAACGAGCTTGGTGACGTCGACAACATCCGAAGAATCATCAAGGAGCGCGGTTTCGCATCCTTCGACTCCTTCACCGCATACCACAAGAAGTTCGAGTCCATGCTCTTTATGGACACAGACCTGGGGAACCGTTCCCCCATGTCCATCTTCAACCAGGCCGTCTGCATCAAGGACGTCAAGGACCTGACCCAGTTCATCAGGGAGCACATGCTTGACGACGGGGGCTCCAAGGAGAAGCTCCTCGCCCTGCAGGAGCGCTTCGACGACTTGCGCAGCACTCACCGGCGCATAGAGACCGCCGCTTATCAGCTCGAGCAACTCGATGAGATCCGCGATACTCATGGCTCCTTCCTCGAGGCGGCCGGTGAACGCGATCATGCAGTGGCCATCCATCAGGCCACCGAGCCCTTTTACGCCCAGTCCGAGCTGGACCGCCGCACGGAATGGATCGACGAGCTAAAGCACCAGGAGGAAGCCGAGCGGGCCCGCCTGAAGAGTTCCCGAACGGAAGTCGATCGATTGCGCGAAAAGCTCAATCATCTGGAGCGGGCCTTGTCCGACAGCGACGAGAACCGCAGGCTCGAGCAAGTCGGGGCGGAGATGGACCGGTTGCGCGACAAGCGCGAGGTCGTGACCAAGCGGGCGGCGGTCTTCGAGCGCCACCTTTCGTCCTGGGAAAAAGGCTCCGTGGTCAAGGAGGAGGAGCATTTCCTCACCTTGCGCCGCGAACTGGACTCCCAGTTGCCCAGGCTTGAAGCGAAGGTTGCCGACCTGGATGAAAAAATCCCCGAGATTTCCTACGGGTTGCGCAAGGCAAGCGAGCGCGTGGAAACTCTCGAGGACGAGCGCAGCTTTCTGCTGGAGGCGAACTCGAACGTACCTGCCGAGATCGCCCGCCTGCGCAATGCCCTCGCATCCCATCTCGATCGTGACTCCGGCGAGTTGCCTTTCGTGGGGGAGCTAATACAAGTCGTTCCGGACGAGGACAAGTGGACCGGTCCGATCGAGAGGTTGCTCCGTTCCTTTTCCCTAACCGTCGTTCTTTCCCCCAAGTTGGCCAAGGAGGCGGAAAGCTATCTCGAAGAAAACCACCTCGGCGAGAGGCTGGCCTTCGTTTGCCCCCAGCCCGATCCTAAGGAGCCCAAGCTCCATGACGACTCGGTGGTGGCTAAGCTTGCCATCCGCTCTGAACTGGAGGAGATTCGTCAGGTCTGGCTTCGTTCGGCCTTGGCGGAGCGTTTTCCGCACCTTTGCAAGGACAAACGCGACGCTTCCTTTGCCAAGTGCAAGTTCGCCCTCACCATCGACGGACTCGTCAAGCACGACGGGGTCCTGCGCGAGAAAGACGACTTTTTCTTCCTCGAGGATGCCACGAACTGGGTGATGGGCTGGGACGTCGATCCTAAGCAAAAGAACCTCGATGACGCCCTGGCCAAATGGCGCGATGAAGTCGACCAGGCGGGCCGGACCGTACGGGAAGCCGAGTCGGAAAGGCAATCCTACCGCGTGAAGCTGCGAGCGGGAGCTCAACTGCAGGCCTGCGCCAATGAATTCTCCGATATCGATCACGTTGGCTTGGGTATCAGGATCGCGGATCTGGAGGAAGAGGAACGGGTCATCGTGGGCGGCTCGGACGTCCTCAAGAAACTCAAGGAGGACCGTGACTCCGCGGAGCAAAAGCTGGAGGAAGCCCAGACGACAAGGGATGAGGTCCTTCAGCGGATCGGGGGCGTGGAAGCCCGGGCGGAAAGGAACGATTCCAGAATTTCCTCCCTCAAGGCTCTCCTGAAGGAAAGCATGCTGGAGTTCATGTCGGCCGAGGCTGAAACCGATGAAGCCGAGGAAGAGGAAGCGGAGAAAAGGCTGGAGACTCTCTTCAAGGATATCGAGAAGGAATTCGGAGCCGCCCCGGATGAGCCCGACCAGATCGAGGAGGCCGCCCGAACGGCGACCCATAAGCTTGAAAAGAGAATCCATAAGCTGGAGTCGGGGATGGACAAGTTCCGCGACAAGAACGTGGCCGCCATGCAGCGCTTCATCGGGGATGCCCGCAACCAGGCTTTTCGGGACGATCTCACTCTCCATCTGGAGGAAGGATACAACGACGATACCTATTCCTCCTTTGAGAAAATCCGCTCACAGATCGAGGATGAGGACCTGGCCAAGAACCGGGAGCGCTTCGAGGAGCTCCTGCGGGTGCAGGTGCCGGAGGAGGTATCTGGTTTCAGCGAAGCCCTGGAATCCCACCGTGACCGTATCCGAAAGCGAATCAACGAGCTCAACGAGCACCTCTCGAGGGTTACCTTCGACCGTAAGGAGGGAACCTTCATACAGCTCAAGTTCGAGGATGCCGGTGATGATGGGGTGCGCCGTTTCAAAAAGCTCAGGCGCCATGCCCTGGAGGGAGATCTCGAGGCGGACGACGAGGACGAGCGCCGGCGTGAGCGTTATCACCGGGTCGAGCAATTCCTGGCCGAACTGGAGCAGGATGCAAACTGGACGACCCGGGTGATCGACGTACGCAACTGGTTCCGTTTTCGGGCCGACGAATTTTACAAGGAGGACGAAAGCCTAAGGCAAAGCTACAGCGGTGCGGCGGGTAAGTCGGGCGGCGAAAAGAACCGCTTGGCCTCGACTATTCTGGCCACTGCAATCGCCTACCAGTACGGAATCGACGTAGGAGGGAAGCAAACGGAAACCTTTCGTCTCGTTGCGGTAGACGAGATGTTCAGCAAGACGGATGACGAGTTTTCCCAGTTCCTCCTTGATTTGTTCAAGGAATTCCATCTCCAGTTGCTCATCGTTCAACCCTTGGACGCAAAGATCCACGTGGTGCAGAAGTACGTCGAGCGCTATCACGTCGTGGAGCGCAGAGACGGGCTTTCCTTCGTTGGCGACCTGAGCGTCCGTGAATACCTCGGGGACCAGTTCGCCGGGGAGGAGGGCGACTCGGTGGAGGAAGAGACGGACGAGAAGGTGGAGGCTGAATCCTAAGCCCTTCCTCCCGTGCCTAGCAGCCATCCCTTCGCAGATCTTGCCATGGCGGGATCGCATCCTTGGCGACTATCCTAGTGGAATGAGCGAATACCTTCCCGATCCATCCCGCTACGACGGAAGAATGCCCTACCGCAAGTGCGGTCGCTGGGGCCTGAAGCTTCCTGCAATTACCCTGGGTTGCTGGCATAATTTCGGAGGCGACGCTCCGACCGACAAGCAACGGGGGATGATCCATGCCGCTTTCGACGCAGGCATTACGCACTTCGACCTGGCCAACAATTACGGACCGCCCTACGGATCGGCTGAGGAAAACGTAGGGTCTATCCTGCAGGACCTACCCCGCGACGAGATCCTCATAACCAGCAAGGCCGGTTACGACATGTGGCCCGGCCCCTATGGCGAGTGGGGTTCCCGCAAGTATCTGCTGGCTAGCCTCGACCAGTCCCTTAGAAGGATGAAGGTGGATTACTTCGACCTCTTCTATTCCCATCGATTCGATCCGGATACCCCGCTTGATGAGACCATGGGAGCCCTCGACACGGCCGTTCGCCAAGGCAAGGCGCTTTACGTTGGGATCAGCAGCTACTTGCCGAAATCGACACGCGAGGCTCATTCCATCTGCACGGCAAACGGACTTGCCCCGCTGGCCATTCACCAGCCCAATTATTCCATGCTGAACCGCTGGGTTGAAAATGGCTTGATGGACCTATGTGGTCAACTTGGCTTGGGCATGATCGCATTCTGCCCGCTTTTTCAGGGTCTGCTGACGGAAAAATATCTCGAGGGAATACCCGATGGCTCAAGGGCATCCCTGGAAAATTCTCCCTTGCGCAAAAACGAGGTCAACGACCAAAATCTCCGGGTTATCCGCGAGCTCAACGACCATGCCCGGGAACGTGGACAGAGCCTGGCCCAGATGGCCCTTTCCTGGGTTCTTCGGGACGAGCGCATTACCAGCGCTCTGGTCGGAGCCAGTTCCACGAAGCAGATTCTCGAGAACGTCAAGGCCGCCCGTCAAACCGAGTTTTCGGCGGATGAGCTTGCCAAACTCGACCGAATCCTGGCCAAGGCAAATCTTCCCAAGTCACTCTGGGCGGGCGAGTAGGAGAGGGCGGTTCTTTACCGCAACCCTGAGGAGCCGGGCTGCATTGCGCCGGGATCCACGGAGCCCGTTCTGCCTGCCGAAGCGTTTATTGGAGAGGCCGTTTCGATCGAATTGGTCGAGTAGTTGAAATAATGAACCTGCCCGTCCTTCACTGGAAAAACGTAGACCCAGTTCTGGAGATTCCATTGGTAGAGGAAGGGATAAAGATCCTTGGTGGACCACGCCCACCCTCTTTCCTCGGACCACGCCCAGATTCCTTGGGTATCGTCAGCAATCAAGTAGAGCCAACCGTGATGGGAATGATAGATCCAACCGTTGTCGAAACTCCTGTAGAGACCGAACCAGCTGTTTTGGAACCATCCACCTTCCAAGGGTACCGAGTCTTCTGCTAGAAGAGAAAGGGCCCTGGCGATGGGCTTTCCACTTTGTTGCGGATTCCCTTCGAGCGTAATCTTTCGAATGTTGCCCAAGATGGTTTGGTCTTGTCTTTGGGCATAGGCCCTGAAGTAAAGAACCTGATGGGAACTCGTCTCGAAACTGGAATTGAAAGTCCCTGAGCTTTGCCTTTGAGCGGAAACATTATGGGTTAACGGATCATTCAGTGCAATTTGCATGTTTGTAGAAACCAGAAACCCAACCTGGATCGGATGCCATTCAGATTCGTTTACATCAAATAATTGACCGCTTAGAATCATGGCGGATTGCCCCAATTGATGACCGATCGTCTTGACGTAGCCCATTTGATAACCTGGTCGCTGCGATTGATAACCAGTGCCAGGAGTTTGGTACCCTCCTCCGGCGGTCTGGTAGCCACCTCCCCCTGATTGATGACCGCCCCCTCCAGTCTGGTAACCGTTGCCGCCGGTCTGGTATCCCCCGTCACCGGTT
>TARA_B100000674_G_scaffold482027_2_pt1 | contig 17919 bp, 21 predicted proteins | sample TARA_B100000674 | Tara Oceans TARA_B100000674 (sample SAMEA2622759) | marine metagenome | biome: marine biome (ENVO:00000447); feature: surface water layer (ENVO:00002042); material: "saline water (ENVO:00002010), including plankton (ENVO:xxxxxxxx)" | depth 5 m
AATGATGAAGATGAATTATCTGAAGATATCTTATCAACTAAATCAACAACTGAATTAAAAGAAATTTATAAAACAGTATGTGGTAAATCTGCTGGTGGTAGATATGCCAATAAGTCAGAGTGGTTAATAAAAAGAATTATAGAAAATTCAGATAGAGACTCAAAGCCTAAGAAAAAATCTGATAAGAAAAAATCTAAAAAAAAGAAATCTAAAAAAAAGAAATCTAAAGACAAAAAAACTGATATATTGGATGAAACTGATATTGATGATGATTTAGACCAACTTGTAATTAATGATGTAAAATATGATTTAACCAAGGTACCTGATGATGGTACTTGGATTCTAAAAGATGGTGAAAGAGTAGGTACTATAAAAACATATGATAGTCATAAAGTTATCTTGATGTACTATGAGTATGAAGGAATACGATATGAGATTGGTAAAGCAGTAAAAGGTTCAGATGAGATATCAGCATTTAGAGAGGGTACACTTGTTGGAATATATGACAACGAATGTATTCATTTTAATTCAGATGAAGATGGACAAACTGCTAAATCATATCACTATTTTAATAAAAAATAAATTTAAATATAAATTTTTTATTTATAACATATCTTGATATTCAATATCAATATTGATATTATTAATAAAAATAATGCAGATATAGTTACAATACCACAAATCATATATGGATATAATTCTCTAATACATTTTTTAACAACAGGTTCGATTATATTTTTATGAAGTTCATTCATATTTTCTTCTTCATTAAATTCTGTTATTATTTTATTTATTAATTGACTAAAAAATCTTTTTTTACTTTTACTCATAATATATCTTATCAATTATAATATATATATTTAAACTTATAATTTGATATTAATAATATAATATAATAAGTAAATTAAACAATGGGTATTAAAGGATTAACCCAATTACTAAAAAAACATACACCTAACTCATATGAACATACAAAGTTATATACATTATCAGGGAAAAAAGTTGCTATAGATGCATCATTATTTATCTACAAATCATTAATGACATATAGAAAAAATAATGATTTTATTAAAAATAAAGATGGTAATAATATTAGTCATATTTTGGGTATATTAAATAAAACTACATCATATTTGTCAAATAATATAACACCTATATATATATTTGATGGTGCACCACCTATAGAAAAAGCAGATGTTATAAATAATAGAAAAACAAAAGCGAATGAAGCATTAGAAAAAGTTAATTCAGGTAATGATGATATTGATATTGAAAAATATAATAAACAATCTATTAGATTAACCTCAGATATTGTAAATGATGTTAAAAATCTGTTAAATTTTCTAGGTGTATCCCATATTACTTGTGATGGTGAAGCAGAAGGATATGCTAGCGAATTATGTAGAATTGGATATGTTGATTATGTTATCACAGAAGATATGGATAGCTTACCATTCGGTGCTACAAAATTAGTTAGAAATTGTATTGATAAATCATTAAAAACAACTGAATCTATTACTGTATTCGATTTAAATAGTATATTAAATAATTTAAATATAACACATGAACAATTTGTAGAATTATGTATATTATGTGGATGTGATTATTGTTCTAATATTCCTAGAATAGGTTCAATGAGTGCTTATAAGATAATAAAAAAATACGGAACGATTAAAAAATATTTAGAAACAGGAAATCCAAATAATGTACCCAATGATTATATTGAGAGGTATATGAAATCGAAAGAATTATTTAATGTATTTCGAGATAAGTTGGACATAAATAATTTAGATATTGTAAGTAAAAATGTTAATATATCAGAATTGATGAAATATCTGAAGGAATATTGTGATTTATCTGATACAAATATACATAAATATATATCAAAAATTCAAAATAATAAGTGTATTTTATAATTTTAAAAATTCAAAATAGTATATTTTATAATTTTAAAAATTCAAAATAGTGTATTTTATAATTTGAATTATTAATTTGTTTTTTTTTAATAACTGATTAGTAATGAATCTTTCAAAACTTGATATGGAAATTAATTTTAAAAAATTAGAAATAATTAGGTTAGAATCCGAATATTATGATTGTTTAATCATAGAAAAAGAGTTACTATTTGATTTAGATTCACTTAATAAATATATTGAATATTTAATAGAAAAATATTTTAATACATTCTATACTGAGGTTAACTAATTTATAATTTGATTTATATAATATATTTTTTTTATAAATATCGACATTAAATGTCTGAATATGATATTATTGAACAATATGATATTGAGAATGCAAAAAGTATAGATAATATTATTAAAAAAAAAAGTAAATTAAAAATAATATGTAAACATATAATAATTGCTATTCTATTTATTACTATAGTAGCATTATTGTATTATGTATACAATGAAGGTATAGATATAAGTGAATCTGTTACATTTAATTCAACTGAATCATCATATTCTAAATTTTATATAAATAATTATTATACAAAAAATTGCGATTCTTATAAATACGGTTGCTGTGATGTTATTGATAATAATAATAATATATACATATTGTCTATTAATAGAATTCATAAACATGATGAGAATGGGTCAAATTGTCCAACATTCAATAAGTTGGTTAATAATTATGTAAATTATATTTATGATTATTATAGTTATAAAATTATAAATTGTATATATCATAAATGTTGTGATAAATATGATATAATTATACCAGTAAAAAAATGTCCTAGTTCAAATGAAATAGTAAAAGAATTTAATAATGGTTATGAAAATCCATATATTATAATGATTAACATAATTATTGTATATATATTCGTAATGTATATATATGCGTAATGTATTGTATTTTAAAATGTTAATATTTATATGTATGAATATATATGTTTTTTTTTAATATTATTATCATTATGTTGTTTAGTGAAAATTTATAGTACTAAAAATACTATACCAAATGTTAGTTGGCCATTTATTAATTTAAAAGATGAACATAACAATAATATAAATGTATTATGTATAAGAGGACCATTTTCTAGTGATAAAAACAAAGAAAAAAATATTAAATTATTCAAAGAATATTTAAAAAGAGGAATAAAATTTATAGGATGTAGTAGTTATTTAACATATCCTGGATTATGTGAAAATACTAATGGACATTGTCATTATGATGATAACAAAATAGATGGATATAATATCGAAGATTATGTATTGGGTTGGTGCCATTGTTTTAGATATCCAGATAAATATATAAAACCTAATACTCCTAAAATATTGATATCAGAATCTGATTTTAATGCGGAAAGATTAAAACCAGATAATAATATTAAAGTAATATATGATTTTGTCATATTTCAACCAAGTGATAAAGATTGTAAATATGGATGGAATTCTTTTAATAAAAATTGGAAATTAGCTGAATATTGTATACAAGTTATGTGTGATAAATTAAATATGAAAGGAGTATTAATAGGTAGAGGTAAGTGTCCCGTCGATATTAAAAACAAAAATAATCTAGTAGTCACAGAACATATTAAATACAAAAAAGCAATGAATTATATAAGACAATCAAAGTTTTTATTGGCAACTAATTATGAAGATGCATCACCAAGAACATTAACAGAAGCTTTGGCATTAAATAAGCCTATATTTGTATACGAAAACATTTTAGGAGGATGGAAATATGTTACTTCAGAAACTGGGTTATTTTTTAATAAAAATAATTTTTTGATTAATTTAAGAATATTATTGAATAACATAAAAAAAGGTAACTATTCACCTAGAGAATATTATATAAATAATTATACAATAAATAATAGTGGTAAACAATTAAGAAATTTTATAAAATATTTATATTCAGAAATTACAGATTGTGAATATGTTTCTTTTCCTATAAGTTAAATATATTATTAATAATATATGATAGTAGCTACTGTATTACTATTAATAATAATATTATATGTATTTTATTGTTACTATATAACAAACAGAAATAGTGCTAAAATTAAAGATATAAAATACAAAAAGATATCTTCAGACAAAAAGATAGCATTATGTTTTATGATATATGACAAAATAAATAATGAGGATTTGTGGTATGAATTTATTAAGAATATAGATAAAAGTAAATACAATATATATATACACTATAAATATGATAAACCATTAAAATATTTTGATGAATATAAAATACCAAATCCAATAAAAACAAATTGGGGATGCATATCATTAGTATATGCTCAGAATTTATTATTAAAATATGCATTAAAAGATTCAGATAATAAGCATTTTATATTTTTATCACAATCTTGTGTACCTTTAAAACCATTCAATTATATATATTCAAAATTAGATACTAATAAATCATATTTTAATTTAATGAAAAATAATGTGATTCATCATAAATCAAATAATCTAATAAAATACTTTAAAAAAGAGCATATACAGAAAGCATCACAATGGAGTATATTAAATAGAAAGCATGCTAAACTATTAATTGATAATGAAAAACATATAAAAGACTGGTTTTATACAATTATAGAAAATAACAAAAAATATAAGAATATATTATATGCATTGGATGAGATAGTTTATATTTGTATATTAAATAAAATGAATATGCAGGATGAATTAAAATTAACAAATAATATAGGAGTTGGTGCGACTACTATATCATATTGGATGGATACCAATAAAGTTAAAACCTATAAAAAATCAAGATATCTTAAATATAGACCATTTGAGTATACTCATATATGTATAGAGGAATTAAAAGAATATGTTGAATCAGATAGTTTATTTGCTAGGAAATTTATTGATAAATGTACAGGTTTAGAAAAATTAAAAGATATAATAAAATAAAAATATAATTTTTTATTAGAATAACTTACTGATTAGAATTTTTGTATTTTTGAGATTCATTCAATATTAGAGAAATCCCTTTATTGATTTTATTCATTTTTTCCGGGTTATTTGAATATGTAGTAAATACTTGATTCATATCACCCAAGCCAATCATTCTGGCGAATCTGTTCATTTCTTTTGTTATAAATTCTAATTGTTTACCAGATTCTACAAAAGTTGTCATTTCTTGACCATATGTATTTCCATTACTATCTGTTTTCCATGTTTTCCATTTAATTGGTAAATATGTTATATTGTTATTATTATTTTGATAGTATTGTACATTGTTATTATTGTTATAGTTGTTCTGGTTGTACGGAGTTAAGCTACTCATTAACTATATAAAATCATATAGTAATAATTATATTTCAAATTATTTTTATATAAAGAAATACAACATTATTATAGATAAAATGACTAATTCAGAAAATATACTAGAGATAAAGACGATCCAATCATCTGCTATTAGAATATTGATTGAAGCATTAAAAGAGATATTAACGGATACTAATATATTATTTGATGAATCAGGAGTTAAATTAATAACAACAGATTCTACAAAATCAGTATTAATTCATATGAAGTTAGATTCTGATAAGTTTGAATCATATCATTGTGAATCATCTATAGTATGTGGTATTTGTATGTTGAATTTATATAAGTTGATTAAAACTATTAGTAATCAGGATACATTAACTTTATACATATCAAGAAATAATAATAATAAGCTAGGAGTAATTATTAATAATTCTGATAAGAAATCACAAACAAAATATGAATTAAATTTATTAGATATTAACGAATCAATGTTGACACCACCTCCTGTAGAATTTGACACAGAGATATCTTATCCTTCATCAGATTTTCAAAAACTTATTAGAGACATGATCAATATTGGTACAAATGTGGATATTAAGAGTGTTGGTGAATCATTGATATTATCATGTGAAGGTGATTTCGCTAGTCAAGAAACTATATTAAAGACATCAGATGATGGTCTTCAATATATTTCTAGCAATTCATCTGATACATTAATTCAAGGTGAATTCTCATTAAAATATCTATCATTATTTACAAAATGTACTAACATGTGTAATTTATTGAATCTGTATATTAAGAATGATTATCCATTAATTATCCAGTATTCAGTAGCATCACTTGGATTCATTAAATTATGTTTAGCACCTAATGTTAAATAAAATAATTGTTATTATATATATATGATGTTTAATAAAAAACATAAAAAAATGGCTAAAATTATAGCTGTTGTAATAATAATAATATCATTATCATTATTTGCATACTTTATAATAACAAATATTATTGATAAGAAAACAAGTGGAGATGTGAGTAGTGATGATGAATCGGACGGTAAATGTGATATAGAAGATGTTAAATGTATTAAAAATGAAGAAACGAATGATAATGGTGTACCATTTATAGATAAAAGACAATATGATTCAGACAAAAAGAGTACAATTTTAATCCAGAATAAAACAAATGAAGAATATCTTCATGTGTTTATTACATCATTAATAACAACAGATGACGTGAATGCTTCAGATTATAAATCCCCTAAATATAAAATGAAAAATTATAAATGGAAAAAGGTTGAAGTTAATGGAGGCAATGGAATAGTATATCCCCCAATAAATTGGATGGCTAAACATGGTGATAAGGATATATCATTTGATCCATTAGGTTCACAAGTCGCATCAGAGATTATTATTCCAAAGGGTGATTATATATTATTAGATAATCCAATAAAAAAAGGGTTTATAGGTGTTAAAGGTAATACAATATCACAATTCAAAATAATACCAGTAAAATTCGATAGAAAGAATACACCGATGAAACCAGAAGACCCATTGATTGACCCTTTAGAGGAGGGAAATATAAATATGGATTGGATTAATGGTGGAGCAGGCTATGTTAAAACACATACAGGTTTACTAAATCAACAAGCAATATTGATAGAAGCAGGAGAAGAAGCGGTTGCTGATGCTAGTGCAGTTGATGGATTAAACTACAGAATAAAGTATTCACTAACAACAAATGATAAAACAAAAAATGATGTCATTCAAAAAACAACATTAAATACAAATCCATGCGAAGGTTTAGATGACAAATATAAAATAGACCCACAGCAACCTAATCATGAATTTAATACATTAGAAGTTGGTTGTTATAATCCATATAAAATAGATTGTGCATTTCCTAATGATACTACACCAAAAATTAATGACACTGCATATTGTATAGATAATACACAAGAATGTTGTTTTAATAAATGTTCACAAAAATTATTTAATATTCCCAATAATTTAAATAAATATAAATGTAATAAATATCCGGATCCAAAAACAGATGGGGGGAAGGGTCCAGATGGTAAAAATACACCTATAGTTAAAAAATGGATAAATAATGAAAATAATATTAATAATAATGAAGGATGTGCATTAAAAAAATATTGTAAAAGTATGCATAGTGAATGCAACAAACGTGATAGTGATTTTGAAATATATTGTTATGATTATAATGATGTTAATGCATCACCTGTATTGAGTTCACCATATTTAATAGATTTAATTATATATGATTTAGAAAATTAAAAAAATATATAGTATATAAATATGTCATCAAAAATAGATACTAACATATCATTAAATGAAATTAAAGATATGTATTATAATGTTTTTAAAAAAAAACCTAGAGGTAGATATGCAAATGATAAACTAAAATTATTAGAAAAAATAAATAAGGAAGTGAGTAATAACAAAACTAAAACTAAAACCAAAAATAAAAAAATAGTAACTGAATCATCTATTAAAAATCAATTAGTAGTATCAAATGAAGAATTGAAATTTATGGATGATATAGATATAGATATAGATTTAAAAAGTAGTAATAAATCGTATAAAAATAAAAATAAAACCGAACATAAATATGATTATTGTAAGAAATTTAAAAACGTAGAAGAAGTTGATTTAAATAAAATAGAATTAACAAAGATAGATGATAGTGACTGTAATAAACATAGTAAAAATGATTATTTTGATAGTACAAAAACATATAAGATAACATATAATAATGAAATAGATTTATGTAATATAAAATACATTAATGAAGGAACATATGGAACAGTATTTATGTATTCTAACAAAAAGGGTAATTATAAAGTAGCAGTTAAAAATTATTTTGATAGTGATGATGATGAGATAAATATATATAAATTACTATTAAAAAAAGGAATTGATTGTAATATTGTTAATATGAAAGTTATAGAATATAGACCATTTTTTTCGAAACACTATGTTGGAATTATGGATTATATGCATGGTTCATTATCAGACCTAAATGGAAAATTAACAAAAGGGATATTTTTAAAGGTCATAAAAGATATAGCTTTAGCATTGAAATGTTTAAAAGATAAGGATATGGCATATACAGATTTGAAGACAGCGAATATTTTGTATAAATGTACATCTGGTAAAATAAAGATAACATTAGGTGATATAGGAAGTATATGTCGTGGTGGAGATTACAATTCTTGTACTTGGTTGCCTATTGAATATTATAAAACTGGAGGATTTCCAAAATGTAATGAATCATCTATGGTATGGGGATTAGGAGTCATTATTTTAGAGTTATTAAATTTTAAAGTTGATTATTTTCACTTTTCAAATATAGAAAATTTTAAAGAAGATGATATTAAAAATAGTCATATATATATTTATAAAAAATATTATATACCAATAATGACCAAATATCTTGATTATTTTAAATTTAAAAAAAATACATTAAAAGTTCATGATATTATATTTGGTATATTCTCTAAAACAAAAGAAAGACTGACATTAGATGATATTATAAAAGCTATAAAATAAAGATATCTTGTATTATATAATTTGAATTAATATTCTTTTTTTTTATAGTAAAAGAGATTCAGTGAATAATGGTGAACTCATTCATAGATCCAAAATTTCCTGATAGTTTCTCATCGACAGATGATAGATATAATAAACAATTTAAATCATCAAATATACCTACAGATGAGACATTATTATTGTATGAACAAACAAAAATAAAATTACTGTATGTTCAAACAAAAAATGATAAATATGACAAAGAAATTAAGAGATTTTTGAGAGATATTGATGGATACAATGAACAAATGATTAAAAATATGATAAAAAAAGGAGAACAAATATATTTAAAAGCAATAAAAGATATGTTACTCTAATTTAATTAATGATTTTAAATGTTTGTAGTCTTCATCTCTTTTTTTTATTTTTTTTTTAATACTATTATTTATAAATTCATATATTTCTGAATATTTATGATGTTCTTTTAAAATAGTACATATATCATATAGAGATGGTAATAACTTATTATTTGTATTAATCTGATAATATACTGAATTTACTAATAATAATAATAGATTATACGGTATATATACATTATTATTATTTAATGTTTCAAGAAATAAATTAATAAATAAAGTATGTATTCTCGTTTGACTATTATTTAATTCTTTACCTTTTAATTCTTTACCTTTTAATTCTTTATCTTTTAATTCAATACATTCTTCTCTAAATGTTTTTATGAATGATAAATCTATATTTTTATTTTTTTTATTTATACTTATACAGTATTTAATAACGTTAATATAATCATCAGGTGATAGTGATATTAGTGTATTCTTAATATCTAATTCATCAGGTATTATAAAACTACATCCAAAATCTATTAAATATATACAATCATTTTTATATACTATATTGTTTTTATGAATATCTCCATGAAACAACTTATAATAATATTGATTATAATGTAATATTGATATTAAATTTGTTTTAGACTCTTCTGATATATCTTCATTTTCTATATAATCCATTATTATTATATCATCACTAAATTGTATTATATTTGGTACTTTAATTATATCTGATTCATATGTATGTTTAAATAATAACATATTCTTTACCTCATTAATCATAGAATATTGTTTTATAATATTTTCGTATATATCACTGTATTCTATATTTAAAATATCATTCTTATAAATTTTACAAACTATAAAATATAATATTCTAAAATATAATAATTCTGAATATGAATATTCATGAACAACTTTCATTGCATAGATTTTATTTGTTTTTTTATTTCTGATTTTATAAACTTGAGCTACTGAACCTGAACCAATTAAATCTATTATATGATAATCATCATATAATGATTTATTAAAACTTTTATTATACAAGTTCAATGTATGTTCCATATAGTGTTCATTACAATTACTGTAGTAATCATCTAAATCCATTTTTATTTTTTTAAAAATTTCATCATTTTGTAGTAATTTTCTTAATTCAATAATTGGTATAGTTGCTTGAACCATTTTTATAACAATCATACCACATCCGTCAATCGTTTTTTTTAACTTACTCACAAATTCATTTGATAACAATATTGTTTTATCTTTTTTAATCTGATACAAATTATATATTAATTTAAAATAAGATAACATATATAATATTTTATATTATTAATATGTTTAAATAATATTATTTAAACATATTATACATATAATACATTAAAAATGAGTAATATACTAGAACACATTAAAGACTTATTTATATTTTATGTCGATACTAATTATAATCATTATTTAACTAAAAATAAAATAGAAAAATTAGAAGGAGATGTTCTAAAAAAGTTTGTAGAAAATTTGTATAAAGAAAAAAAAGAAGATTCAATCATATTTGTTAAAGAATCATTAAAAAAATTATTAAAAGAAGAATATCCCGGTGATTCTGAAGTTATGAAGATTATAAACTCACAAGATGTTAGTGATGAAGATAATATAAAAAATATATATAATGGTTTATTAGCCAAATACTATTAACTGTTTAAACACTTTCTAGTGAACCATTATTTTTTTCTTTTCCTATTATATTATATGCTTTTTCAGTATTAATACATTTATATGTACATATAATAATAATCTGTATAAATAAAGCAAATAATAATATATATAATAATTTGTCATATATTCCTATATAATATGTACAATTCATATCAATATTGGCTGGACAATTACTACCAACTTCATCTAATTTAGCATATTTAAAATAATTTATATTATTTTGTTTATTTCGATAGTAATATAATTTAGCAGAATTTTCTAATGTAGATGATTGAGAAATAAGATAATTGTACATTATTTGAGAACAATCAATATCAAACGGAACTTCACAATATCCATAACCTAGATCATATTTATTATAACTATTAAAATATTCGTAACCAGGTAAATCATAATATCTAGGACAATTAGTTCCATTTAAATCATTCATATATGTTGTAGGTAAAAACATTATCTGGTCAGATATTAATTCATATGTTTCATTTGTTATATTAAATTTACATTGTGTGAATAATACACAATTCCCATATGTTTTATTTTCTATATTATTATCTGGATATATACATTCTTTCTCTTTTATACTTTGATATACTGATTGATATTTTAATATACACAATATCACAATATTAATACATATCAGTAAACATAAAATATACATAATATCTGTCTGACCACTCATTTTTAATCTATCTTTATAGTAAAAAGCAATATCTATAATCAAATTATTATATTTTAATTATTATATATGGATAATAATTTATCGCAATTATTAGACAATGGAATTATAACTGTTAAAAAAACTAAAAAAAAACAAAATAAAAAGAAAAAAAGAAGGTCATCATTAAAAAAATATAAAAAAATAAAAGAAAAAAAGTCTGTTAATAAATACAAAAATAAGCCAACATTAAAAATAAACAAAGTTGATAATAATGATAATAATAAAGATAAACAAACTAATAAATCAAAGAAAGAGAGAAAATCTGATAAAGTAAAAATAAAAATGGATTATTCAAGTAGTAAAAAAAATAAGAAGATTGAGTTAACAAAAAAGAAGGGTAAACAAAAGAGAAATAAAAAGGATCATGTGGATATGATTGAACATCTTAGAAAGAAAGGAATATATGTATCAGGTAAAGACCCAAAAATATTAAAAGATATATATATGTACTCACTTGATGATAATATTAAAATTATAAACGAATAATTTTATTTATAGTTATAATAATTTGTATATTATTTATATATTTAATATATATATATTTAATATATGAGTTATTTTTCGATAGATGTACCAGGTAAAGGAAGTTCTGTTAATCAGTCTATCAAAAAGAAGATGTGCGAAAATGATAATTATTCAAATACATGCGAAAAATATAATAATCAAGTAAATACACCAACACAATTATATGGTGGTAAATTATATGACCCTAGAAGTATAACAGGTCTTGGACTTAAAAATGGAAATGCGACAAGTAATTTATTATACACAAGAGATTGTCATCCAAAATATAAAGATGGTAAAATTCATAAAAGATTCGCTCATCATACAAAAGAACATCCTTATTTTATGACACCATATAGTTATGATACAACTTGTCTATTAAATGCGAATGAATATTCAAAAGATGTATCTGATATAATAGATGAATTAGATATTAATGAATTAGATAATAGTAAAAATACAACAAATGAGAAAATAAATGATTATATCATTGTTGATACAATGATTGATGATTCAATGAAAGGTAATTTTATGGATTCAATGATAAGTTTTAATTTTATGAGTAGAATTAATATGGACGTAATACAGGATACTATAGAAAGTAAAATTTATCAATATACACTTGAAAATAATATTAATTCAGTAGATTCTGATAAAAAAGGAGTAATAATTGGTAGACAATCATATCGGCAATTGTTTGTTATAATGAGATCCATATTATTACAATATGGAGATATGACGATCTCTGATAAACAAAATCTAATTAAACATATTAAATATCTAAATAAACTAGTTGTCGATTATTGTGTTAAAAATATATTAAATAGTATGAGTAATTATGTTCACTACTTAGAAAAAAAAGATGCTATTGTTGTACCATTTGAATATCCTACTAATTCTCAATCTGGTAAAGTTGATATATCTGATTTATCTGATTATAGATCTGTTAATATTGATCCATTAACATATTATCCAGGATATGCATTAGATAAAGAATTCGGTCAGAATAATAATAAAAGAACATCAATAATTAACTATAGAGATGAATACGAATATAATTAATAATTGGTTGAAAAATAAAAATAAATTACTATTTATAACAGGGTTACCTGGAACTGGTAAAACTAAATTGCTAAAAGATATTATTAAAAATTATGACTCTATTACTATCGATTATATTGATAAATATACAATAAAAAAAATAGAATATATTTTTAATACTAACAATATCCAGGCAATGGTTATGAATAATAATAGAAAAAAAATTGTATATATAGAAGATAATACTAATACTAACATATCATTTTTTAAATATATATCCAAATTGAATAAAAATATTATAATAACAATGAGATTACCTATATCATCAAAATTCACTAATTATATAAACACTCAATACCATATTAAATTAAATAAATCTAAAAGTGTTTCCAATAATATGGATTTTTTTTATTATGATATATTTAAAATTATTAATAAAATATTATCAAAAGAAATTACAATTACTGATATTAATGTTATTTATGATGATATTATAATATTATATCATCTGATTGATTATATTGATAATATTGATATATTAATCGATTTATATGATTGTTTTGTTTTATATAATTCTAATTCTTATAATTACATATATTATAAACTATTTTATTTAATTATTCCAATGTTGTTAGTTAATAAATATAATATTAATACTATAAAATTCAATAAATATACTAATAATATAAGTAAGTTAATATTATCAAAAAAAAAAGAAAATATATATTCATATGATAAAAATAAATATAATAATTATATAAATTATTTACAATTGATTTAAGATATCTTTATAATCTAATTCATTATGACTGTCTATATGTATTACTTTTTTATCTTTAAAATCTAGATTTAATTGTTCTGATAAATGTTTATTATTTTTTATATGGTCTTGATAATTGTCCGGATATAATAATTTAATTCTTTTTTCTTGTATTTCTTTTGATATATTTAATTTAATGAATATCCAATCACATTCATCATTCATTAATCCATCTAATTCATTCTGAAATCTAAGATCATCTATGATACAATATTCTAAATCTTTACTTTGTTTTAATATATAATTAGACCATACATCTGGGTTTATCTCTCTCATTTTACTAGCAACATTTATGATTAATGTTCTGTCTTTTTTGGTCATATTAAATAATTCTGTAGAAATATCTTTTACTTTCTTTCCATATGATAATATTTTAAATCTTGATTCTGATTTTTGAATATATTTTGCCAATGATGTTTTACCTGAACACATCTTTCCACATATTGCTATCTTCATTTTATTTTATATATAAAAAAATATTATATATTATTTTATATATATGTAGATAATACATCTTCTGATTTCTTTAATTTATTTTTAATAATATTTAATGTTTTGTATATATTATCTGTAGATATTATATTATCAGTTGTATATATATAACTATATATCATTCTTTCTAATATGTTTACATCTATAGTTAATCTATTTTGTATTTGTGTAACTTCATTAAGAATATCTTTGTTTGTTTGCTTAAATTTTCTTTTTATGTTTTTTTTCTTGATTGCTAATCTGACTTTAGTATCATTCAATTCTAAATTAAATGGTACCTCATGATGTTCAATATTATACCATTTATCATTGCTTTCTATACTTGGTAAATCTCTCATTTCTAATTTTTTAGGTTTTAATTTTTTAGGTTTAGATTTTTTAGGTTTAGATTTGTTAGGTTTAGATTTGTTATGTTCATTATGTATTCCAGGTGTACTCATAATACAATCTTTATTTGGACATTTACTATTAGGTGCTTTTTTCTCAAATGAACACTTTCTACATTTAATAGGCTGCATAGGATGTCCTTGTGGCATATTGAACCATTCATTTAATATAATTACGTTCACACAAAATCAAATTATATTACCATTAATTTGAAATACTATTTAAATAACTGTTTTTAATATAGTATATATTTACTTTACTATGGCGAAACTTGGATTTCAATTAGCAAAAGAATATTCTCATGATATGAAAATACCAAAAGTATTAAAAGATGAACCACCACCAATTGGATGGTTTGTGTCAGAAAAATTAGATGGTTATAGAGCTAGAATTCATCCCGAACTCGGATTTGTATCTAGACAAAATAAACATTTTAATGTACCTGAATGGTTTCTAAATGCTACTAAAACATATAAATACTCAGAAGAAGGTGAACCATTATGTTTTGATGGTGAACTATTTGCTGGTAGAGAAAATTTCCAAAAAATGGGAGCTGTCAGGAAAAAAAAACCAATCGATGAAGAATGGGTTGATATTAAATATCATGTATTTGATTTTCCTGAATTAAAAAGACCATTCGAAGAAAGATATTCTATCCTTAAAATATTTGTATGTGAAATGCAAGATAATTGGATTAAATTTCAAAATGAAAATCCTAAATTTAAAAATGTATCTTGTCCAATTGTTCTTTGTGAACAAATCAAAGTAGAATCAATTGAACAAATGGATTCATACTTTAAAGATATAATATCAAAAGGTGGTGAGGGAATAATGCTAAAACATCCAAATACATACTATGAAGGAAAACGTTCAAATTACCTTTTAAAATATAAACCAAAAGATGATGCGGAAGGAGAAATTATTGGTTATAAACCAGGTAAAGATAAATATGAAGGAGAGTTGGGTGCATTTATATGCAGACCATTAAAAAACAAAGATAATCATTATATTAGAGATATGAATAAAAAAAATAAATTTGCTATATCTGGTATGGATGATGAGATTCGTAAAAATTATAAAGAATCACATCCAATAAATACTGTTATTACGTATCAATATTGTGGATTCACTGATTCTGGAAAACCTAGATTCGCAACATATATGAGGAAAAGAGATGATATAGAAATCAAAGAAAAGTCTCCAAATAAATGTGTTGATGTAAGAAACAAAATTATTAATATATTTAATCAAATATCTAAATATTATAAATTAAATGGTAACACTATCAAAAGTAGAAGCTATCTAAAAGGTATTGAAGCTTTGAAACTTATTGATGATGATTTTGATTTGACTGAACAAAATGTTTCTAAATTAAAAGGTATTGGTCCAAGTTTACTTGGTAAAATTATTGAAATAAAGAAAACTGGTTCTTGTGCATTTTTGGATAACATTCAAAAAGATGATCCAAAAGACATATTCCAAAAAATTTATGGAGTAGGTCCTAAAAAAGCCAATGAATTAATTAAGATGGGCTTTAGCACAATCGAACAATTAAAAAAATCAGATAAACTTGAAGATATCTTTAATGAAAAGCAATTACTAGGACTCAAATATTATGATGATATTAATCAAAGAATTCCTAGAGAGGAAATATATAATCATGAACAATTACTACATAGTATATTCGGTTCTATCGATCCAGATGGAGAAATAACCATCGCTGGGTCATATAGAAGAGGAAAACCTGATAGTGGTGATATTGATGTTTTAGTTAAAACTGATGACATCGCAAAGTTTAAAAGATTTATTGAAGAACTAACAAGTGAACAATATTTGACAGTTGAACTAGCAAAAGGACATAAAAAATTTATGGGTTTGTGTAATCTAGAATCAGATTTACCTAATAGGCGAATAGATATATTGTACACAAAACCAAGTGAATATCCATTTGCTATTCTATACTTCACTGGTTCTAAAGAATTTAATCAGAAGATGAGACAACATGCGAATGAAAAAGGTTATTCATTGAATGAACACGGTATTGAGGAATACAGTAGTGATCCAAATACTATCTGTAATCCAATAGATCCAAATGATATCGATTTAATTGATGAACAAGATATCTTTGACCTATTGGAATATGATTATGTTCATCCACATAAAAGATAAATATCAAAATAAATATACTATATTTTTTTATTTAAAATTATTCAGATATATATTAGTAACAAATATATATATATAATGACACGGAAGGAAACTATTCCGAAAGCATTGAGAGAACAAGTGTGGTTAGAAATAAATGGAGAAAAATATAAAAACAAATGTTATATACCATGGTGTAAGAATATTATGACCGTATTTGATTTTCATGTTGGACACGATATTCCTGAAAGTAAAGGAGGTACATTGACAATTGATAATTTAAAACCAATATGCGCTAGATGTAATCTATCTATGGGTGATAGGTATACAATTCAAGAGTGGATATTATTTAATAAAAAAAAGAAAAAATGTTTATCTTGTTTTTAATATTATAATATATATATATATATGTCTACAGATAATACAGATTCTATAATGATTGCTTCACATCAAATAAGAATGCAAAAATTTATTAAAGATTTAGCAAAAAAAGCTAATATACCTTATACTGAAAAAAAAATAAATAATTGTTCAATAATAAAGATAGAACTGAGAACTAATGGTTCATCAAATATACAAATGGTATATTGGGGAGGAAATGAGGATTTAAGTGAATATACTATAAATGCTTGTGGTTGTTATCCACCGCCTAACCCATCGCCCAAAGATAAATTTTACTCAAAAAATGATAATTTAAATTTTAATTTTAGCACAAGTGTATTGATTAAAGAATTATCAAAAAATCTAGATGTATATATTATAAGACACGGTGAAGGAGAACATAATAAATTCAAAAATAAATGGGGGACTTTATTAAATTATACAAGACAAATACCTATATACGGATATTTATGGAAGGATGCAGAATTGACTAAAATAGGTGAATCCCAAGCTGAAAATGCCGGTAAAATAATGGCTCAATGTATAAATGATGATGATAATGACGATGATGATGATAATGACGATGATGATG
>TARA_B100000674_G_scaffold323107_1_pt1 | contig 17830 bp, 12 predicted proteins | sample TARA_B100000674 | Tara Oceans TARA_B100000674 (sample SAMEA2622759) | marine metagenome | biome: marine biome (ENVO:00000447); feature: surface water layer (ENVO:00002042); material: "saline water (ENVO:00002010), including plankton (ENVO:xxxxxxxx)" | depth 5 m
AATGTTGCAGTTGGGTGCAGTGGTGAAAATATGTTTAGTGATTTTGAAAATATCGGGGATTTTGCTTCTTACCAGCGCTATCGACAGTACTATTTTTCTTTAGATGTCGATTGGACCAGAATTCGAACGAAGTATAAGTTAATCAGAATGACTTTAGATGCACTTATGGTGTTGAAAATTCCATTTCCCGCCCTGGAATATTCAGTTCCCCATGGCTTTGGATTTAAACCACTTTATTTTTAATTTTTCAAATAAAGTTTGTTGTCAATCAGGTATATAACAACTTGCATTGCGCCCTCTTGAGTGTAGCCATATTTTTTGATTAAATTTTTGATTAAATGTTTTATGCTTTTCTTTAGACGGGCATCATATTTTGCGAAGGAATCCGAGTCATAATCCAACAAAGCTCTTCGAAAATTTTCATTTTCCACAAAGGGGGTTAATGCGTTTTTCTTTAAGCTTCTGGTGTATTTGTCGAGTATTTTTTTGTAAAGAGCTGTTTCAGTAATGTCAAGACCTTCAATTTGAATTTCCTGAGCCAGTGTTTGAGAAATATAAGTGGTTTGTATATCTCTTCTGAAGCTTGTTACTTCATCTGAGTCCGGAGTTAGCACTATGGACTCAAAAAGGTTGAAAAAATCTTCATCAACAGTTATATAATCATTGGTATATGGATTAATAACCTCCTCTCCTTTGTCAAAACTCAGTGCGTAGATGTAGTTAAGTATATCCTTTGAAATTTGAGATTTATTGTAATAGTAAATACATTCTTTAACTTCCTGAAGCAGGTTGTAGTCATACATTCTTCTCATGAACGTGATAAAGTCCTTAGTGATAAAATCGTTGAAAAGCTTTGTTTTGTTTTTTAAGAAGAAAGTCTCTACTTCTGACATTGTGATTAAATGATCCGGTTTTTTATGTTGAGTAAGAAAGTTTCTGAATATATTTATACTTTGTCTTCCCGTAAAACCTGAATTTCCTTCTGTATCAGATTCTCTTAAAAGACCTCTTTTTATACTTGAGTCAAATGATTTTATGTCTGCCTCTTTAAGCCAAAATGGTATTTTACCTGTGTATAGTTCCATTTTTAATAAATGAAAATTATTGTCAACATAGTTTTTATAGTCATTTGGTTTTTTTAGCCATGTTTTGATGGTTTTTGATTCTCCGTTCAACCTTGAGCTGATCATTATTTTTGCGAGGTTTCTAAGTACTCCCGGAAGAAATAAGTTTTCTATTGCGTCTCCAAACTGATTCTTGTAGATGGAGACTTCAATATTATAATCCAGGACGTAAGGTATTTTAACTTCAATAACTCTGTCCTGGAAAGATGGAATATCGGAGTAATGAACTTTGTCTCCAGGATTTACTAAGCCAACAAACAAAGACTTAATGCTTTCTTCGATAAGACCTACTTTGTGTATTCCATCACTGATTATCCCATGAAGCTGGATTAATCGCTTGATGTTTTCTTCTTTTATGTCCATTAGAGCAAATACTCCATTATTTGTTTTTGCCAGAATTGAATAAATGAATTCTATGTGCTCTGTTTTGAAAAGGTTGTTTATTTTTTGCTCCAATGTTTTATTTGTAATGGCTTTTTGATATATCTGATCCCCGGGATTAAAAAGGCTTATTCCTTCTCCAAATTGTCGGTTGAAACGCATTTTCTTTGCATGTACCATGCTGTAAACGGCTGCTGCGTTTTCCAGTTTATCAAATAAAGAGGTGTATAAGGATTGGCAAATACTACAGGGAACTTCATTGAAAATCCACTCATATTGTTTCTCATGAAAGAGTTTATTCTTGAATTTATTGTCTTTTATAAGGTTGTTTAAAAATGTTTTTCGGTATTCTTTTGGAATCAATAAAATGGGATGGTCATGGCTGGGGCATAAAAACTCCAGGTGTTTTTCTTTAGAGTTAAAAGATTGGGAACCTTCACTACCAACGGTATCAATAATGTTTTTGACATTACTTCTACCGCCAAGTTTGTCAACGTCAATTTTCCAGTAAATTGAATAAATGGATCCGTCACTTGTGAGAGTGTATTCTTCAAGTTTTTGTAGTAAGTTATTTAAAAATGTACTTTTTCCACTTCCCGGAGGGCCCTCAAATAATACAATTTGGTTTGTACGGGTCCCATCCTTAAATCCATTTACCAGATTTATGAAACGATTGGCGAAAAGTCGATCGGCAAAAAAGGGGTTGTCACAACCTTCCTGCAATAATTTGAAAAAGTCATAATTTTTAAAATAGGATTCGGTAAAAAGATTTTTTTTTCTCTCCTTCCGTTCTTTGACATAAAAATGAACCATGTCGTAAAACACTTGAAAAATATCTCTGTAAACTCCATAAGGGTCTTTTACAGAAAGCTCCAGGAAGTCTGAGAAACTTATTGGTTTGAGACGTTCCGTTTCAATAAGATGCTCACTAAGCTTTTCCAAAGCATCGTATAGGTTTTTTGAGTCGTTATGTTCAAATTCATCGCTCATTAAAGTTCCTCTTTTGTTAATTTTTTATTCTTATAGGTATAGATGACTTTCTTATTCCATTTCGTTCCATCAGACTTATTCAACTTTATTTCCTGTGTTATTAATTCAACATTTCCTCCCCATAAAAAACCAATTCCCATCATTGTGCTTTTTATATGGCTTTTTAACAATTGTTTTCCTTCAAATTGATGAATAAGGTATAAGCACTTATCATTCGTTTTTACCTCATCAACTGATATGGATGGTGGGTGATATAAACTATCAAGCAGCATGTTTTTGTAGTCTTCTGCTTTTTTGCTTTTTACATAATATTCTGTTGTGTTTCTTTCTTCATTTTGTCGTTTTCCAATTACCATCAGGTCGTGTTTTGAAACAAAGTCCTGATTTACAAAAGAGTTTATTAAAGTAAAATCGGAAAAGTGCTTTCTTAAATGAAATATCGCATCTAAACCTTTGCTGTTTTGTGTATTGTACCTGGATCGCTCATCAATACTGGTAATCCTTTCAAATTCATGACTCAGCATTCCTCTGTCGCCTAATTCTTCAACTTCCTGTATCAGGCGCAAACCAATCGCGTAAGGGTTAAGTCCTGCTCTGTTAATAGAGGTAACTGATGCATTTATTTTAGCATATTGAACTTCGTTGCCACTTATTCTGTCATCCATCCTGAATAATCTGTCGTGCCAAAAGGATGCCCAACCCTCGTTAATTATTTTTGTTCGAATCTGGGGACTGAAATAAACGGATGATTCTCGAATAATATTTACAATGGTTTTCATCCATTTGTTTTCATCCTTATTTAAAAATGGAGAATGATCTCTTATAAATTGAATTACATCCGTTTTGTTGGATTTATTGGTATCAATATGTTTTTTGAATTCAAATTCAAATTCAGGATGTTTTTTCATAATGTTATTAAAGAATAAAACTTTTCCAACTTGTGGATTGTTGCTGATTAATTTATTGTATTGTTCGATTTGTTTGAAAACAATGTGCTCATTCAACTTGAGTTTTTCCTGACAAAATATATTGAAGTAATATCCAGCCATATCTGCTCCAATGGGAGGGGCTTCTTTTTCGTTGAGAGCAGAAAAAAATCCAACCAGATTATCAATGCTTCTTGAAAATTCAATGACATAGTCAACCCATCTTCCATGTTTTGTTCTTAAAAACGCAATTTGTCTTTTGTCTGCCAAAGCTTTTCCAACAAAATCTTCATTCCAGGTATTTGAAAACAAATGGTTGTTTTGAAAAAAATCGATGTGAGCCAGGACATGATAAAAAATCATAACATTTAGCCAGTCAGGATTATTATCATTGTAGAATGAAATCGCCGGCCTGGAATTTATAACAGTTTCATATGGGTTATGAGGGAATACTTTATACTTCTCTTTTCCTTGTATTATTTCAATGTCATTTACCCAAAAATCATACATTGTAGGAATCATTATTTTTGGTTGAAGTTCTATTAAGTCAGAGTTGGTAACTATGTATTCCAGACTTTCCTGGTCGAATTTTAACCCGGCGTCCTGAGCTCTTTCTTTGCACCCCTCCATAATATTCTTTGTATGTTGATTAACCAGTTTCATACCGTAAGAAAAAGTTTTATGGATTCTATAATTTGACTTTCAGTGAAGTCCCTGGAGTTAATTTGAGTGATTTTCAGGATGTCGTTTAATTCACTTAAAATATTTGATTCTTCAATTGTGCTTTCAAGACTTGTGGGGTTGTCATTTCCAGAATTTCTTGCGACGAATATTCCAATACGGTTTGCGTATTTTGACAGTTTTTTAATTTCTCCTACTAAATTATTTTTGTTGTCTTTCCAATCATCTCCATCTGAACCATAAAAAACATATATGTTTTTTGAAAGATGCAATTGTTCATTTTCAATAATTGAGTTTACCAGTTCAAAGGCAGGGAATATTTTTGTTCCTCCAGCCACATTAGATCGGTAGTAGGTACTGAAGTCTTCAGCCTCAATAGCTTGAGTGTCGTGAAGAATGAATCGGGTTTTTACTCTTTTATCGTAATGATACATGAGCCAACTGTACAAGAATAAATGTTGTGTAAGTACGGCTTCCGAGGGTGACCCCTGCATAGATCCGGAATAGTCTCTTACGAAAAATACAATTGCCTCTGTTTCATAACTTATTTCTCGTGATAAAATTTTATAAACAGTATCCTGAGGCGAGTGAATCAATGATGATAAATCCGGTTTTGTTTTTTCCGGAATATTATTCAGTAATATATTTGTTTTAATGATTCGTTTCAGAGTTTGTTTTTTATCGATTAATTGACCGAAACCTTTATTCAAATCAGTTAATTCATAATTGTATTGGGATATGCTTTTTTTTATGCCTTTTTGCTTTAACCTCGGAAGGTTAAAGTATTCAGTTAAAACTTTTCCTAAATTGTATGCGTCTGAGTTTAAGTCATGTCCTTTTTCACTTCCTTCTCCTGGCCCTTTTCCCGATCCATCTTCATTTTTCGGATTGTTGCTTTTTTCGCCTATAACACTGCCTTCTTCCTCCGTTCCGGTTCCACCAAATTCCTCCTCCTCGTTATTTGGAGCGTTATCGTGATAAAATTTTGTTTCAATTGTACTCGGAACAATTATAATTTCATCAGATCCATTTTTACCCGGTCTGACAATCTTACCAAGTTTAATTTTTCGTTCAAATCCATCCTCTTCACGCTGGTTATCCCGAGCCATTAATTCATCAAGGGTTTGTAAAGAAACATAAGAAGATTCTGAAGAATTATGTAGAAATAATTCCTCTATTCTTAAATAGGTTTTTTCTCCATCTAAGCGATCGATATTTTTCCTGCGACCTCCTTTCATTTCTGGGTTTAGTTTTCATCATCATGCGTACAGAAATATTCAATTGTTTTTAATGCACACGTTTTGCAATAACCAAGTTTATTGCTCATGGTGTTTAAAACCCTGTTATATAGTTTTTGATTCTCTTCGTTGGTTCGGTTTGAAAGCGCTCCCACTAAGCTTCCGGCGCCTGCAATATCTGATTTTAATCGAACTTCAGTTACTGCTTTTACTAAATCGTTATTATCCATGAAATTATAATTCGGGTCTTTAACGATTTTCTGTCCATAAATTTTGGATATAGTGGTTCTGAAGCTCTGCTTTTGTTCTTTATTACCTAACCCCAATCTTGACTCAACGCTATCAATAAAAGCTTCGTCAATTTTTAAGGGTACCAGTTTTCCCGTTTGTGGGTCGTGGTAGGTCCATATTTTGTCCGGACCCAGGTTTTTTGCGTCAATACCAATAACCATGTTTACATAATTGATAACGTCTTTTTCAATAGCATGTGGTTCATCCATGTAAGCATTAAAAATCGTAGTCATAATATTTTTTCGGTGTAAACCTCTTGCAATTTTTAAATCATTTAAAAATTTAGTTCGGTCTTCAGGAACAGTTACATAATCCAGTATTACGCTTTCTAAAGCAATAAAAACATCTCCGGCATACATACACTTTCCTTCCTGCGTTTCTGAACGCTCAAGCAATATTTGTAAAGTTCTCCCGAGGTTTCTGTGCCCAAGTCCTTTTTGACCGAATCTATTCGTTATATCCGGGTCTTTATTCAATTCATTAATTACTTCACTTAATGTTTTTATACTTTTTTCTCCTGCGGTTTCCCCTGCTGCCAATTTCATCATTTCAACAGGGTTTAGCTTATTTGATTTAGGCATTCTTGACAGTACCACTGCTGTTGAAATAGCATAGTTTAGATTTGGGTCAACATGCATTTTTTCATTTAAAAAGTTTGTTTTGTTTTTGTTTCCCAAAGCATAGTCGGTTAATTTTTTTTGGAATAGATAATTGGTGTTGTGTGACATATATGTAATTCTACACCTGTCAACAATAGGGGCTTCTTCCTTTTCAGCTAAAAAACGACCGAACTCAGCGTTATTACTGGTTGCAACAATTAATGTGTCCAAAGGCCATTTAAAGCCCTCCATTTCAATTGTCCTGTTTTGAATTACTCCTAAATAAACCTGAACCAGATCTTTTTTGTTTTTGAATATTTCATCTGCAAAATGAATTCCTCCTCCGGCAACTCTGGCTAAAGCCCCCCTTCTTAAGTCAAATCGATAAGGGTTATTGGTATCGGTAATGTGTAATAACCTGGAAATAGATTCCTCTCCCAGTAAATCAACTGCGGAAGATGTAATTTTGTCTTTTGCAGCATATTTCCCCGTTAATGTACCTCTGGATTCACTGATGGGAATTTTAACGATATCAATATGATTTTCCATCAGTTTATCAATGTTGTAATCAGTATGCTGTTTTAACTCCTGAAATATATAATCACTACATGCCCCCAGAGGCCTGTAGTTTTCATAAAATTCATCAATTTGTTTATCCGTTGCACCAAGTTTTTGAACAAATTCAATATTTTCATCTTTTGAATCAAATAAATTCATGGCTAAAATCATTGGATCTTCAAAAGTTTGTGATTCTATCCTGTTTAGTTGGCCGTATGTTCCCAGTTCGCTGAGGTTTTTAAATTGGAAAGTAAATCGATTGTTTTCAGGAAGAGATATGAAATTTCTGTACAATGTACTTAAATAATCTACAAAAAATGTTTTTCCGTTACCGGGCTCACCAATCAATACAAATGACATTTCTTTCGACGATCCATTTTCTGCAGCATCCTTAACATAGGATACAAAACTATTAAGTTCATCATGCATTCCAACAATATGTCTTTTCCCGTTTCTAAAAACCAGAAAATCAAATGTGGATTTACCGTTAATGTTTATTTTTTTTAAATTATCCGGTGATCCTAAAATTAATCGTGTTAATGACTGATATATGTTTTCAAACCTCTTTTCACCAGAAACCACATCACTTATGTGTTTCTGAAGACTATTATTTAACGGGTTGTTAATGTCGTTATCCATTTAAGGAATTATTAAAAGGTTATCTATAATATATACTAAAAAGACGATAAGTTGTCAATTATATTCTTTAGAATGTGTTCATAACTCGTTAAATATTAATGTGTTATGTTTTTTGGCCGGGTATGCTAAAAAGTAAATAAATATTATTTAAGCTGCTTTTGAAAAGAGGAGTTCTACTGTATCAAGAGATTTGTAAAGTTCTGAAAAAGAGCTTATTACGTAGTATGCGGGTTGTACAGTATCAATATTAAAAGGTCTGTTTAAAATTTCTGTAATATCATATTTGTTAAAATCTCCGATGTTATTATTCACTTTGTTCACTTCCTGAATCGACGAAATAATACCCGCTCCATAACTTTTAATTTTTCCTTTACGACGAATTACACCAAATTCAATGGTAAACCAATACAGTCTCTGAATTTGTGAGATTTTATGTTCATCATTTCTCCAGTTTATGGCCAGTTCTCCTATTCTTTGAGCAAAATCAGCATAGTCTTGATTCATAAATAAAGGAATGTGTCCAAATATATCGTGAAACATATCGGGTTCTTCAATATAGTGTAATTCATCTTCTGATCTTAACCAGGTAGAGGAACAAAATCGTTTGTTTTTTAGATGATCGAAAAAATCTACAGCTTCAATTAAACCCGGCACGATGTGAATTGTCCAACCTGTTTTCAAATACAAAAGTGAATTTAGTTTTTTGAAATCCGGAATTTCATGCGGGTTTAAGGCCTCCGATAATTGTTGCAGGCAATCCAGATATTCCCAACATACTTTTTCATGAATATTTGAATATTGGTGTTCAAATAAATAATTCCATGTTTTTAAATCCGTATCGGTATATTTCGACATATCCTGTCTCATAATAAATCAAGATTTTGAAGAAGTTATCCTAGTTCATGTATTGCACCAGCAACAATTCAGAGTACGATATCTTTAAATCTGTTTCAGTTTGAAGTGTTTGTTCTTTCTGAAACGAATAACGTCCGGTTGTTTCTCTTTAAACTATTTAATATAACGAGGCCTTTAGTGTAAAGGTTCAAATAGCATTGATATACAACCATGTATCTGTTTCAATATTTATGCCGTATCTAAAATGTGTCTGAGATAAAAGAGTTAATAACGCAATATGAATCTACTTCTCCTGAAATTATTTTTGAGTGGAATGATTCCAAAACCAATGCCAGAGGATGGATTGTAATTAATTCCTTGCGTGGTGGAGCATCTGGTGGAGGAACAAGAATGCGTAAAGGTCTGACTTTACATGAAGTAACTTCGCTGGCCAAAACAATGGAAGTTAAGTTTACAGTAAGCGGGCCACAAATTGGTGGAGCTAAATCAGGCATTGATTTCGACCCCAAAGATGAAAGGAAGTCCGGGGTTTTGAAAAGGTGGTTCAAGGCGGTTAGTCCGCTTTTAAAATCTTATTATGGAACAGGAGGGGACATGAATGTCAATGAAGCACAGGATGTTGTTCCTATAACTGAAAGTTATGGGATTTGGCACCCGCAGGAAGGAATAGTTGAGGGACATTTTAACCCCGATAAATCGCAAAAGATATCAAAAATAGGCCAGCTAAGATTGGGAGTTCCTATGGTAATTGCAAATCCTGAATTTAGTCCGGATATAAATAAAAAATATTCTGTTTCAGATATGATTACCGGATATGGAGTTGCACAGTCTGTGATTCATTATTATGCTATTTGGAAAAATGGAGTTTGTAAAAACAAATCCGTTCTAATACAAGGTTGGGGAAATGTAGGCGCCTCTGCAGGATTTTTTTTATCAAAAGCGGGATTTAAAATAAAGGGCATAATGGATAAAGAAGGCTTTGTTTTATCAAACGACGGGTTTTCTGAAGAGGAAGTAGTAAAATTTTTTTTAACTAAAGAGAATAATACAATTAAGTCCAAAGAAAAATTTTATAATGATTTTCATACTTTCTGGAATCATGGATCGGATATTTTTTTGCCTTGCGCCGGTTCAAGATTAGTGAGTGAGTCTAATTTGAATACTTTGATAAAAAATGGATGTCAGTTAATTGCTTCAGGAGCCAATGTTCCTTTTGATAACGAGGAGATATTGTACGGAAAAGTTATGGAGCATGCCGATAATACAATTTCCGTTATTCCTGATTTTATCGCAAACTGTGGTATGGCCAGAACATTTGGTTATTGTATGCAAAAGGAAAATGAAATTTCTTCTAAAGCTATATTTGAGGATGTTTCTAAAACCATTTGCACATCATTAAAAAATATCTACAAAATTAGTAGTGATACTACGAAAATCAGTCAAAAAGCAATTTCTATAGCAATTAAAAAAATTTTATGATATGTATTATAAACTCGGAAAAATACCACCTAAAAGACACATTCAATTTCGTAAAAAAGATGGAAGTTTATATTACGAAGAATTGTTTGGTAATGAAGGGTTTTCAAGTGATTCATCTTTGATTTATCACATTCATCCGCCCACTCAGGTGAGTGAGGTAAAAGGTTTTAAAGATGTTGCTCCGAAGGCTGCAGTTAATGAAAATATTACTTCCAGAAAAATAAAAGCGAACAAACTTCCTTCTGGTTCTTCATATAACGAAGGAAAAGTGCCTTTACTTTTTAATAACGATTTAACAATTGGTGTTTCAAATCCACAAAGCTCTTTAAGAGATATATATTACAAAAATGCATCTTTTGATGAGTTGATTTTTGTACATAAAGGTAACGGACTTTTGAAAACGTTTCTTGGGAACATTGATTTTTGTGATGGAGATTATTTGATTATTCCAAGAGGGATTATTTATCAAATCGAATTTGAATCTAAAAAAAACAAAATATTATATATAGAATCAAATAGTCCTATATCCTTTCCGAAGAGGTATTTGAGTAAAAGAGGACAGTTTTTAGAGGGGGCTCCACTTTCTGAAAGAGATATAAAGCTTCCTGAAGGGTTGAATTCCAATGATGAAAAAGGACGTTTTAAATTGCATATAAATAAAAATCATAAGATTCATGAGGTGATTTACGCCAGTCATCCATTTGATGTTGTTGGATGGGATGGTTATTGTTATCCCTTTGCGGTCTCAATTCACAATTTTGAGCCAATAACAGGAAAGATTCATCAACCGCCACCAGTACATCAAATTTTTGAAGGAAATAATTTTGTGGTTTGTTCATTTTGCCCCAGATTATTCGATTATCATCCTAAATCAATACCTGCTCCATACAATCATAGTAATATTGATTCAGATGAGGTTTTGTATTATGTTGAGGGCGATTTTATGAGTAGAGACAGCATAGAATGTGGTGACATAACATTGCATCCGTCAGGAATCCCGCATGGACCCCACCCGGGAACAGTAGAAAAAAGTATTGGAGAGTCGAAAACGGATGAGTTAGCCGTCATGGTAGACCCCTTTAATCCTTTAAAAATAACCCAGGACGCTCTTAGTGTGGAAGATGAGAATTACTTTAAATCCTGGTTAACATAACAGATATGAAGAAGAAAGATTTTTTACCCCTGCACGGGACCGATTATATTGAATACTATGTTAGTAATTCATTGCAGGCAGCAAGATTTTATCAAAGTTCTTTTGGTTTTCAACCTTTGGCATACTCAGGTTTATCAACGGGTAATGATAAATTTCAATCTTATGTTGTTCAGCAAGATAAAATCAGGTTGGTTTTCACATCCCCATTACATAGCGGTTCTGAAATTGGAAAACATATTGATAAACATGGAGATGGAGTTAAAGTCATTGCATTGCTTGTGGAGGATTCAAAAAAAGCTTTGAATGAAACCGTTTCAAGAGGTGCGGAATGTATACGCGATTATACTTCTGTCGAGGATGAGTATGGGATTTTGGAAATTAGCGGTATTAAATCTTATGGGGAAACCGTCCACTATTTTATAAATCGCTCCGGATATAATGGTGTTTTTTTGCCTGGATATCAAAAATGGGAGTCTACATATACCCCTGAGGAAGTGGGCCTGAAATTTGTTGATCACATGGTTGGTAATGTAGGGTGGAATGAAATGAATATCTGGGCAAAGTTTTATAGTAAGGTAATGGGGTTTTCTCAACTGGTTTCCTTTGATGATAAAGATATATCTACGGATTATACAGCACTAATGAGTAAGGTAATGTCCAATGATAATGGAAGAATAAAGTTCCCTATCAATGAGCCTGCTGAAGGAAAAAAGAGTTCTCAAATTGAAGAGTACTTAAATTTTTACGAAGGGCCAGGAGTTCAGCATATTGCAATGGCTACAGAAAATATTATTGAAACGGTGACTCAACTAAAAAATAGAGGAGTAGAGTTTCTGCATGTACCGAATGAATACTACGATACTGTAATGGAAAGAGTTGGGGAAATAGATGAAGATCTGGAACCTCTGAAGGAGTTGAAAATATTAATTGATCGAGATGATGAAGGGTATTTGTTGCAAATTTTCACTAAACCAGTCGGTCCCAGACCAACAGTTTTTTATGAAATAATTCAAAGAAAGGGAGCGAAGTCATTTGGAAAAGGTAATTTCAAAGCATTATTTGAAGCAATTGAATTAGAACAAGCTAAACGAGGCACATTATAGAAACCTGGATAAATATATCACCCAATACGGATTTTAGTATCTATAATTTACCTTTTGGTGTCTTTTCAAGGGGCAACACGAAGCGTATTGGTTCCAGAATTGGTGACTATGTTATTGATTTGAAATCAATGTATGATGCCGGCTTTTTTGAGGGAATTGTAGTTGAAGATGTTTTTGAAAAAAACTTTTTAAATGATTTTATACATCTTGGTAAGTCTGTAACCAATAAGATTAGATTGATTATCCAGGAGGAGTTGACTCTGAAGGATAGTTCTTTAAGGTTAAATTTTGATTTGTATTTTTTTGATGATAAATCAGTGACAATGCATTTGCCTTTAAAAGTGGGAGATTACACAGACTTTTATTCCAGTAGACATCATGCTGAAAATGTAGGCGAATTGTTTAGAGGTGGTGATAACCCTTTAACGGAAAACTGGATACACATGCCTATTGCTTATCATGGAAGAGCTTCTTCAATTGTAGTTTCAGGGACTGAAATTATTCGACCGGAGGGCCAGTTGCTAAAACAAAATAAAGTTGTATTTGGACCATCTGAAAAAGTTGATTTTGAATTGGAATTTGCTACTGTAATCGGAAAATCTAGCCAACTTGGAAATCCTGTTGAGATATCTGATTCAGAGGAGTATATTTTTGGTTTTTGTTTACTGAATGATTGGTCGGCAAGAGATATTCAGAGTTGGGAATACAAGCCCCTTGGTCCTTTTTTAGGTAAAAACTTTGCTACCACTATTTCGCCCTGGATTGTCACTATTGAAGCGCTGAATTTATTTAGAGTTTCAGTTAACCCAAAAAAGAAGGATTTGCCTTATTTACAAATGCATCAGCCGGAATCTTTTGATATTAATTTAAAGGTGCATTTGAACAATCAGGAAATCACACACACAAATTTTTCTAAAATGTACTGGACAGTCCATCAGCAGATAGCCCATCATACTGTTAATGGATGTAATCTTAAAGTAGGTGATATTATGGGGTCCGGAACTATAAGTGATGAAAAAGAAAAAGGAAGTTTGCTTGAGCAAACTTATAATGGAGAAAAGCCGTTAAAGATTAAAGGTGAAATAAGAACATTTATTGAAAATGGAGATACGGTTTCATTAAGTGGGTATGCTGAAAAAAATGGTGTAAAAGTTGGTTTTGGCCAGGCTGTTGGGACACTAAAAAAAAGGAAAAAGAATGAATAGAATAAGTCCTGGTGAAATAGAACCAAGATTGTTTTACAGATTGTTATCTGGAATAATAGGGCCTCGTCCAATTGCATTGGTAAGTTCTTCTGATTTAAACGGAGAAATTAATCTGGCTCCATTTAGTTTTTTTAATGTAATGAGTATTCAGCCTCCGGTACTGGTTTTCTCACCATTGAGGAGATTGAGGACCAATACGAAAAAGGATACGTTAAATAATGTTCATGAACATAAGGAAGTTGTTATAAACATCCTGGGATACAATCATGTAGAACAGGTTTCTATAACTGGAAATGACTATGATTCAGATGTTAATGAATTTGTAAAATCAGGTTTTAATGAAGTTTCTTCAGATATTGTTAAGCCTCCCAGAGTAAAAGAAGCTTTGGCAAGTTTTGAGTGTAAAGTGTTGTCTGTTATAGCCCTGGGAGATAAAGGTGGAGCGGGTAATTTAGTGATTTGCGAAGTTTTGACTGCCCATTTTAAAAAGGGATTGGTAAATGATGAGTTTCAAATTAATATTCGTGATACAAATTTAGTGGGTAGGTTGGGGCAGGATTATTATACGGTAGTTAACAGAGATTCTCTTTTTCAAGTAGAAAAGTTGAGCGGTAAATTGGGTTTAGGATGGGATAAATTGCCAAAAGAAATTTTGGAGAGTAAATATCTGACTGGTAATGAGATTGCAAAGCTTTCAAATATTGACGATATACCTTTAAAAATCACAACACAAAAAATATCTAAAGATCCTGAGGTTTATAAAAAGGTTAAAAAATTAATCAAAAAGAATTTAATTACAGAAGCGTGGAATTTAATGTTTTCATAAAAATAAAGCTTTTGATTATGAGGGGTTAATTTTCTGCTGAATTCATGTTTTCAAATCAGAATTATTTGTTCAGTGATTAAGAAATTTATTTTTTCTATAAACGGTATCATTATATCTATGAATAACAATTGCTCATAAAAACTTATTAAGCATCTTTGTGTCGCCTTAAAGCCCTTTTTTATGCTTAGTACTTTCTTTAATACCCCCTCCTTTATTATTGCACTTTTTGTAATTATTTCCAGCGTTTGTAATGCTCAGGCATTAACAGGAAAATACACCGGAGATGGTAATTCAACGCAGTCAATCACCGGTTTAGGTACCCAACCCGATTTGCTTTTGGTGATTCCTTCAACAGGAGGCGCTGCAAGTGGTGAGATTCAAACCTGGTTGCATTCGTCTACTATGGTTTCAGATGAAGTTAAATTTACAAATGGAGGGGATCCGGTAGCGAATGAATTTAAAACAGGTTACTTGTCGTCTGTTGATTCTGATGGCTTCACAGTTGATTCCAAGTCTAATGTATTGGGCACTGAGTATTACTATGTTGCTTTTAGTGATAATGATGGGAGTATAACAACTGGAACATTTACAGGTTCGACATCAGCTCAAAATATTGCTACAGGATATGAGCCCGCAATGGTTTGGGTCTGGGCGGATAACGTGAGTAGTCCTGATTATGTTAAATGGACAACGGGTAGTAATCCGACCTGGACAAACCGATTTAGTCATGGTTGTTCATGGTGGGGTGAAGACATATTTAATGGTTTTTCACCTATTGGTTTTACTGTTAATTCCAGTACTTCCTCTGGTTCGGGGGTTGTTTCTGGCGGGGTTTATCATTATGTTTCTTTTCAAGGAACATTGGGAACGGCTACTCCAGGTTGGGGTTCAGGTCCGGATAAAATAACAACATCGGTTCAGCCAGGATTTTTAATGACTAGACACAATTCAACTCGAGGAAATAGTACATTTATACGAACTCATGAAATGCCGAGTGGAGAATCATATATTCCTGATCATAGAGCTGCTCAAACAAATGGCATTTTGGATTTTTATGCGGATGGTTATGATGTTGGAAATACAGGTCAATTAAGAAATCAGCATTCATATTTTGTAACAGAATACATTACTACTTTACCCGTTGAGTTTGTTCGTTTCCAGGGTAAAGAAATTGATGGATATACTTATTTAAACTGGACTACCGGGTCAGAAATTAATAATGATTATTTTGAAATTCAGGCTTCATACGATGGCCAAAACTGGGAGGTCTTAAGAGTAGTAGATGGTGCAGGTAACTCAATGGTTAAGTTGGATTATGTTGAAAATTTAGGAAAAGATACCCATACATATTATCGATTAAAACAAGTTGATTTTAATGGTTCATTTGATTTCTCCAACGTTATTTATGTAAGTAAAAATAATGCTGATGGAACTAATCAGCTTAAGTTATTTCCTAATCCTGTGGAAAATCAATTGAATATTTTGAGTGAAAATTCTTTGGAGACCAACTATAATGCTGAGGTAATTGCAATAGATGGTTCGGTTGTTAAATCAGAGAAAAGCATAAATTTCGCCAATGGAAACATGGTATCCATTGATTTTAACGATCTGGCAAAAGGTGTTTACACTGTTATGATTTCAGATGGTTTAAAATTGTTCTCTGCACAACGGTTTGTAAAAAAGTAGTGAGTTCTTTTCGAGAAAAAATCGTTCAAGACTTTTAGTTATTTTACAATGAATGGGTTGAAAGTTCTGATATTGGTATAAAATTTATTAAATTGTTGGTACCGGTTAAACTTATCTTATATGCCATCATTAACAGCTTACAGTCAGCCTCTTGGTAGGCGTAAGGCAAAGCATCTTTTGCGCAGAACTTGTTTTAATTTTTCTCCTGAAAAGATAGATGATTTTGCCAATCTAACTCCTTCTCAAGCTTTATGGAGTTTAAGTGCTCCATCGGTTCGTAAACTGTATGAGCCAATTGATCCGAAGGGAGAAGATTGGGAGGATATGCACTGGACCAGTTCCACAAAAGACCCAGCTGATTTTACAAGACAGGGAGCAAAGAGAATTAGTATTGCCGGTTGGTGGTGGTATAACGCCTTTAATGAGATTACATTAGAACATAAGTTAACTTTATTTCTACACACGTGCTTTACCACTTCTAAGGATTCTGGGACAGGTACGTCAACTCATTTTTATGATCACTTAAGACTTCTTCAAAAGTATGCTTTTGGTGATTTAAAAACCTTAGCAAATAAAATAACCATCGATAATGCTATGCTACTTTATTTAGATAACAATGTAAACAATCGTTGGAATCCAAATGAGAATTATGCGCGTGAATTTTTGGAGTTGTTTACTATTCTTAAAGGAGAACAAAAGGGGGATGGTGATTATACAAATTACACAGAACACGACGTTCAAATGGCTGCTCAGGTTTTTTCAGGGTTTAAGAATAAAAATGATCGAAGTATTATTGATGCAGAGACGGGGTTGCCAATGGGATATATCAAAGTTAATCATCACGTACAAGACGATAAAACGTTTAGCGCTGCCTTCGGAAACACCACTATAACAGGAGGTTCAGATGTTGCTTCTATTTTACAAGAACATGAGGATTTTGTAAATATGATATTTTCACAGGATGCCACTGCGGTTTCTTATGTTAGAAAATTGTATCGTTTTTTTGTTAAAAGTGAATGGGATTCCTCTGTAGAAACAGATATCATAAATCCATTGGCTCAAGATTTAAGAGATAATGGTTTCCAATTGTTACCAGTGCTAAAGAAACTGTTGGAAAGTGAGCATTTTTATGATGAAGATGATAACCAAAATACGGATAATATCATTGGCTCTATTATCAAACACCCAATGCAATTATGGACTGAAATAATTTCAGCGTTTAAGGTAAATCTTGTTAATGCAAATCAACAAGATAAATGGGAGGAATATTATCATTATTTTTTCAAAAATTTCGCACACAATTCCTGTTTTTCCGCTGCCGGGTTCAATATGTTTTCTCCCGATTCTGTAGCGGGTTATCCTGCTGATTACCAGGAGCCAAATTATGATCGCCAATGGTTTACCTCAGTAAGTATTATTGCAAGATATAAATATATGGACTCCTTTCTTATGGGAAAGAACTTAATTACTGGTGGAGGTCGTTTTGAATCAATTGTTGATTCTATAGAATATGTACAGTCAACAATATCTAATCCTTATGATGCCACCACAATAGTGTCTGAAATAGCGCAATACCTGTATCCCGAAGATATCGATCAAAGTCGTGTAGATTATTTCAAGGATATTCTAACAGGTACATTGGGAGATGTATACTGGACTGGAGCATGGGCCGATTATGTGGGGGGGGATGATACGACTGCTCGTATCCGATTAAATGAATTATTAACAGCGATGGTAAATGCTGCTGAATTTCAAATTATGTAAAAGCTTATGGAAAGAAGAAAATTTATAAAATTAAGTGCAACCGCTTCTGCTATCGCTCTTACTCCTTTTGAAATGAAGGGAATTATGGAGATGCAGGAAATTAAAAATTGTGATTTTAGTGGAAGGCGACTTGTTTTGATAAATTTAGATGGGGGTAACGATGGTTTAAATACACTTATTCCCTTAAATCAGTATGATCTCTACAGTAATTTTAGACCAACTATAAAAGTTCCAGATACAGGCGTTAATAAATACATCCCATTAGACTCGGGTTTAGCTGAAAATAAACAGTTAGGATTACATCCTTCTCTTAACGAGTTTAAAAATCTTTA
>TARA_B100000674_G_scaffold109446_1_pt1 | contig 17650 bp, 10 predicted proteins | sample TARA_B100000674 | Tara Oceans TARA_B100000674 (sample SAMEA2622759) | marine metagenome | biome: marine biome (ENVO:00000447); feature: surface water layer (ENVO:00002042); material: "saline water (ENVO:00002010), including plankton (ENVO:xxxxxxxx)" | depth 5 m
TGTTTTTGCATCAACTATTATAATATCTTTTTGATGTGGTAAGTCATCCCTCCTTCTCCAGGGAATAATAACCTGGTGAATATCTTCTGAAATAATATCTAATTCTACAACAGCTCTATGATTACCATTAAATATAAATTTTTCTTTGTAATCAGGTTCTTCCCATTTCCCAGACTCATAAGGTATGTCATACAGCTTTGGGTTAATATTTTTACTTCTGTAAATTATGTTATCATGATTTACACATGAAATTACTAAACATGAAAAAGAGAGAAGGAATAAATTTTGAAAGCCTTTAATAATTAAAATTAATTTTATTATAAATATTTTTTTAAATATATGAAAAATAATTATCTGTAAAGAAACTGACTATTTTTTTCCTAAAGATAGAAGATTTGAAAATATTTTATATGCGCCAGGTACTCCCGCGGGTAACTGTCTAAACCATGAATAGGAAGTGTATACAAAATGACCCTTGCCAATTTTTGATATTAATATTCCGCCATCGTTAGGTTTTTCTCCTTTATCATTTGATGTAATCAACGTTTCGTAATTAACTGACCATTCATTTGGAAAATACAAACCCCTTTCTTGAACCCAACCATCAAAATCATTCAGAGAGATTTTATTTGGGGTGTTAAGTGCTGGATGATTAGCATTTAATATAGTAACTGGAGCATTCTCCTCAGAAACTCTATTTCTTGATATATTTAAGTTGTGAGGAAGAAAGCTATTTAAATCCAGATTATTCCACCTCGAACTTGTATTATATTGAACAATTACATTTCCACCTTCCTCGATATAACTCATAATTTGAGGTTTGAGTTGAGTTAGGGATTTATCCACGTTAAATGCTCTAACTCCAAAAATTAAAGCATCATACTTTCTCAATGTCTTTAGGTTAATTTGTTCATTAGTTAATAAGTCGACTTGATATCCAACAAGACCTAATGACTGAGGAACTAAATCACCAGGACCCATCAAATAAGCTATTTTTTTTGATTTAGAATTAAGATTGAATTTTTTAATTGAAACTGAAGACTCTGGAAATCTTGTCTGAAGAGGAATATGATCATAATTAATAAAATCAATACCTCTATTATATGACTTATTTTCATCAGATGCCCTAAATTTTATATCATAATTAGTATCTTTTTGACCCGATAAATCGATCTCAAATTTAAGAGTTTTCTTTTCACCCTTTCTTTCAAATGATACAGCATGAAATTCAGGAGAATATTTAACTCCAGCTGGTGCATCAATAGTTATATTTGATGAATAATTATCTTTTCCAGCAATGACTTCAATTTCAATATCTTTTTTATTAGAATTAACAAATAGCTCCATCTCATTTTTGGGATTTATATAAATTGGATTCCCAACACTGAAGGTTTTATAATCATCACCCTTGGTTGGGTTATTAGTTTTATTTTCTAATGGAGATGAATAAGTAACTTCATGACCTTCAATCTCAAAATAAAATTTAGATATAAAAGCTGAAGAGTTATCTGGTGCACCCAAATCTTTAAGGTCATCTATTGAATATGTTCCGAATGACGGCTTATTTACAAGCCAGTACTTTTCAGAGATTTTTAAATCATCAGGAACTGAAAATGATATTTCTTTTCTAAAAAATTGATTATTAATTAGAGAATAGTTAATTGGTATTTCATTATCTAATAGCACAATTTTCTTCAAATTAATATCTACAGGACTTCTGTTTATAGCCTCAAAATTAATTTTAATATCATCTCCAGCAGCAGCAATTTCAACATCTGATAGAGATTCGAAAAATAAACCAGTAGTGGCCTTGATAAGGTTTTTTATTTCTTTTTTCTTTATCTCTCTCCAGTGCCTATCAGTTATTCTGTTCAACTCTTTATAAGCACCAGCAAGATATGAGGTAATTTTATGTGGTTTCCTAATATCAAATGAATCTTTAGATTGACGAATTAATTCCTTAAGCGTGTCATGTGGCCTGACTCTACCCCAAGAGGTATCAATTCCCTCCATCATGTCACTCTTGGCTGTTTTACCTTGAGTATGAACAAATAATTCTATCTCGCTACCCCTTCTTCTCAGTGCTCCAAAGGCTTGACTTTTGTGCATGGATCTGCTCTCTGATGCAATTTCATTATATGATTTTCCTATTAAACCATTATAGATTCCAACATCAACCTTCAACATCTTATCCTTATCATATTTATCAAGATTAAAAAATCTAGAAGATGTATTCCAAAAGATTCTTTGAGGTTTCCATGGTTTTACAAGTTTAAGTTGATCAGGATATACATCTGGATCTCCAGACATATTAAAAGCCTTCTGGGCTAATATGGCGGATGCCGTATGGTGCCCATGGGTTATTCCTGGTGTTTGATTAAACCTAGTAATTAATATGTCAGGTCTAAATTTTCTTATAATCCATACAAAATCATAAAGCATCTTGTCTTCATCCCAAAACTCTAAAGATTCTACCGGACCCTTTGAATAGCCAAAATCCACAGCAGAGGTAAAAAATTGAATTCCCCCATCAATTTCTCTTGCTTTCAGAAGCTCTTGAGTTCGAATTAACCCTAAATTTTCTTTAAGGTGGGTTCCAATAAAATTTTGTCCTCCACCACCTCTTGTAGCTGATAAGTAAGCTGTCTCATATTTTTTTTCATTAGCTAGGTATGTAATAAGTCTGGTGTTTTCATCGTCTGGGTGAGCTGCTATGTAAAGAACTTTTCCAAAGACATCGAGTTTATCCAACATCTGAATAATATTTGATGAACTATAAAATTTAATATTTTCTTGACTTGAAAATAAATTAAAAGGAATTATAAGTGTTAGAAAAAAAATCTTAAAAAATCTCATATCAAATTTGTGATCTCAAGAATTTAAATGAAAATAACCCTCTTTTGGAGGGTTACTTTTTAATAGACTAACCTTGAGTTGCCATTTCGATTTCTGCCATCATAGCTGATGGATCGAAATTATGCCACTCCCTAACTATCTGCCCATCTGCCCATTCAAAACTAATATGAACCGGTATTGTGATAGTATTTTGACTTGATTTTCCTGTAGCTGACCAAGTGAACCAGCTGTGGCTAACGATTGTTTCAGGATTATTATCTGATGCAGGATATTTGGTTGTTTGAACCCAAACACCAAGATCCTCTCCACCATTTTCATCATAAGTCCAACTCATGCTTATATTTTCAAAAACTTGATGCTGCACAGTTATTAAGTCTGAAATATCACTAACAGTTGATGCCTCAACACTATTCATATAAATCTTAAGATCAGGTGACCACAAAGATTGTAAAGCTGGAACATCATTCTTCAGATAATTTTGATAATGTTCTCTGATTGCGTTTGATTTCTCGTCATCAAAAGTAGTTACTACATTATTTGTTGGAGAACTACAACTAAAAGCAACTAATGCAAACAGATACAATAATATATTTCTCATAATTTGTGATTTAATTAAAAAAGTAAATCTAGTACTATATTTTAAAAAAACTAGTCTCTATACTTATTAAACCAATATAATATGTGATCAATTTTAGTTATAAGTTGACTAGGTTTATTAGATATATTATGGTATGCACCAGGAATCTCAACATAAACTGTTTCAATTTTTCGAAGCTTCAATGCATGGTATAGTTGTTTTGCCTCAGATGGTGGTGTTCTTAAGTCATTTAGACCGACCATAACCATTGTTGGTGTCTCAATATTACCTACTAGTGAAAGTGGTGAAAAACTCCAATAATGATTAAAATTCTCCCATGGCTGACCTTCGTATCTTGAGTAAGCATAACCATAATAGTTATCTGCTACCAAGGTTTTTGAAATCCAATTCATCACGGGTTTAATGACTGCCGAGGCCCTGAACCTATTTGTCTTACCAATAATCCAAGCGGTCATAATTCCGCCTGCACTTCCACCTGTTACAAAAAGATTTTTTTCATCAATATACCCTTTACTAATAATTATATCAACTCCGTCCATGACATCGTTATAATCTTCACCAGGATAATTATGATAGAGTAAATTCCCAAATTCTTCACCATAACTAGTACTTCCTCTTGGGTTAGGATAGAAAACGACATATCCGGCTGCAGAATACAATAAAATTTCTGGAGAAAACCTGTCGCCATAATTACTTATTGGTCCCCCATGATTTTCCACTATGAGGGGATATTTTTTATTTGGCTTAAAGCCAGGAGGCTTGGCTATCCACCCTTGAATTCTTCTACCGTCAACAGATGAGTTATACCAAATCTCTTCAATTTTACCAAGATCCTTACCATTAAGTAGATCTTTATTAAGGTGAGTTAGTCTGTCAGATGATTTTCCATCATAAATTGCGACATCTGCTGGGTGGTAGGGAGAAGTAATAGTATATGAAACTTTACCATTTTTTGAGATGGAATATGATCCACCACCGTATGGTCTACCAATTGTAGTGCCACCAACATCATCAATAATTTTAGTTACCTTTCCATCTAGTGTTGTATGAGCAATTTTTGTGTTCCCCTCATTATCATACATAAAAAATATTTTTTTTCCATCACCGGACCATCTAGGTGAGGAAATCTCTCTATCTAGATTAATATCAATTTTAGTTCTATCTCCTCCGTCGGTATTGATAAGGTATAAGTTATTAACCTGATAGGTTTGGACCTTGTCATCATACCCAAGGTATGCTATTCTCTTACCATCTGGTGAGATAGCTGGCTCATAATCTGGACCATTTCGAGTAGTTAGCTGATGTATATTTGATCCATTTTTATCAATTTTATATAGCTCTGAATTTCTGAAGTCATACTCCCAATCTTCAGTATAGTTAGATGAAAATATAAACCCATCAGAGTCTTTCATCCAATCAAAGGAATAGTGGTTATAATTCTCAGATGTAACTTGTCTAGGTGCCCCACCACCATATGAGATATAAAAAATGTGGGTGAATCCCTCTTTCATGTAGCCAGATCCGTCTGCCTCATGTTTTAATCGTTCAGTAATTCTAGGTTTATCTGCCCAAACTGCATTTTCAGGTTTTGTAGGAGGAGTTACTAATTGAAGAGTTTGATCTGGGACAAACATTAAAAAGCCAATATAATTTCCATCTGGTGACCATTTTAGAGATGTAGGTGATCCATTTAACTGGGAAATTGAGGTATACTGATTCGACTCAACCCAAAAAATAAAAATTTCAGAACCGTTTCCATCTTCAGAATTTGAAATATATGAAATCATATTGCCATCGGGGCTCCATCTCGGACTAAATTCGTTATTAAGCGAGGATGTTAATTTCTTGTGATTAGAACCATCAATATTCATAATCCAGATACTAGAAGATTTCCCATCTTTCATAATATCCATCTCTGTCCTAACATATAATATCTTATCACCACTTGGAGATACCTGAGGGTCTCTGGCGTACTGTAATTCAAAAACATCTAGATTTTCAAACTTGCTCTGTGCAATGAGATCAGCACACACACAATAGAAAAGTAGTACTAGGATATAAAGACTTCTCAAATTATTATCTTGTAAAACCGTCAACTGACTCCCTATACTCAATCACAAATCCATTATCAGATGTAAACTTCTTGAATTCTTTACTCGCCGGACCAGTTACAATGAAATTTTGTAAAGTGAAGAGATCAAAAAATCTATCAAAAAATGGTCCAGATATAAAATTCTGACCATGTTTTATTCCTGAGTCACTATCTATGTACTTTTCATATAATGTTACCGAAGATCTATCCTCAGAAACATAATAACCATATTCTAGACAAAACTCCTCGGTATTGAGTACATTATCTGTTATCTCCTGAATAAAAATTTCTAGGTTTTCTTTACTATCAGTATTAACTTTTAGATCAATTATAAATGAAATACTTTCAGAGTTTGCATTTTTAACTGATACCTCTCTATCATTTCCAACCTGACTACAAGAAAACAATAAAAGAAAGACTAATAAATTTTTCATATAATTTTTTGTAAGTAATCTAAATATTTAAATCAATAAATTCAATGAAAGGCTAATCTTCAAGCTGTTTTAGATATTCCCTAATAGATTCAGATATTTTATTCCTCTCACTATTTACCTCTTTTATTCTTTGGGTATATAAGTTTATTCTATTTCTTAAATTAATTGTATTAGAGTAAAACTCTATCCCTAAATAGATTTCTTTTATTTTTTGATTTTTAAAAAATCTATAAAACCTTTCCATACTATCATCAGAAAACTCACCTGAACCTGTAACCCCAAATCTCCTGTCTGACACAACAGCATTATTTAAATTTTCATTTGCATACAACATAGAAAATGGATGGTAGTAGTTATAGTACTGTAATGAAATATTATCTACAATTTGGTTATTATCATAAATTCTTTTTGCTATTGCCTCATAATATTTATTCATCATACTATGAATATCCTCAGGGAACATATTTATTCTCCCGTTAGAAATAAGAGATTTATAAGTAGCATCAGTCATAAAAAATGTCTCGTAGGAATATAGGAATCCGAGGTCAATAATACTCTTGTAGTATTCTTCATAACTAATTTTATTTTGTTGTTTTATTTCAATTAGCTCAATTATTTTTTTTGATTTATAATCACCAATTTCTAATGATGAGTTAACTCTATCAATAGTTACAGAATCAAATTCTAAGTCATCAATAATTGATTTTATGTCCTTAATATGTTGGATATCCTCAAGTCTATTCCTATTCCACTCATCAATCCAGAATGTTACTGAGATACCAACAACAATCACAATAAATTCTAGTGAATATTTTATTAACAGTTTTTTTTTATATTCCATGGTTATTATTCAAAAATTTTTTTCTCAATAAAAAACGAAGTGTATTTCTAATTTTAAAAATCCTAAGAATGAAAGATTAAACCTTTTTATTTCATCTAATGAATATTTTTTATTCATTAATAACAACTTTTAATTAATAAATTAAATAAATTAATTTTTAAATGTATGTAATTCTTGATAAATGGAATTTTAAATTTATGTATCTCATTTAGAAATTAAATATGAGTAAACTAGATAGGAGAAGCTTTATAAAAAAGACATCATTGTCTGGAGCAGCATTAGCTTCCTCGTCGATATTTTCTGCAAAATCAGAAAGTAATAATTACGTAAAATCTCCTTTTTCTGGTCTTGATCTCCTAGCTACAAATGACTGGTGGAATAGAGGAAATAATGAAATAATTGATTTAAAAGTTGAAAGAAAAGATGTTATCGCATTCGGAATTTATACCTTATCTAATAATACATTAAAGCTAACTGCACAACTCTTCCCACTTTATCCTGAAGAATCAAGGGAAGTAAGACTAGAAATATATAGAGATAAAAAATGGGTAGTAATAAATAAAAAAATTATTAATGAAATTGGATGGGCGACAACTTTTAAAATAGAAGATTGGGATGATACAAAAAACATTAAATACAGACTGACCCACGGAAATAATGCTAAATTCAATGGATTAATCAGAAAAAATCCAAAAGATCAGAATACGATAAAACTGGCGGCGTTTTCTTGTAATAGTAATAAGGACAGAGGAGACAGAAAAAATTATACTAGAAATATAAATTATATAAATCCTGATATTCTATTTTTTGCTGGTGACCAATCTTATGACCACAAGGAACATACCGCTGCATGGCTCAAATTTGGAATGCAATTTCGAGAAATATTTAGGGATAGACCTTGCATTACTATTCCTGATGATCATGATATTGGGCAAGGTAACCTGTGGGGTGAAAATGGGAAAGTTGCCTCATCAGCTGCAGGAAATGATGGTGGTTATTTCTATCATAAAGAATATATCAAGATGGTTGAGAGAGCTCAGACCAAACATCTCCCTGACCCATATGACAAAACACCCATTGAACAAGGAATCAATGTTTACTATACAAATTTAATTTATGGAGATATTGATTTTGCCGTTATTGAAGATAGAAAATTTAAATCTGGTCCTAAGGGTAAGATTCCTCAACAAGGACCGAGACCTGATCATATCAGAAATAATAATTATGATCCAAAATCTATAGATCTAGATGGACTCAGTCTACTAGGAGAGAGACAGCATAAATTTTTAAAAAAATGGGGAGAAAATAAAGAAAAATCAGTTATGAAAGCGGTGCTATCACAGACTGGATTTTGCGGTGGTGCTCATCTACACGGGAATAAAGAAAATAGACTTCATGCTGACCTTGACTCAAACGGATGGCCTCAGAGTGGAAGAAATAAAGCTTTGAAATTAATTAAAGATGCAAATGCAGTTCACATAGCTGGAGATCAACACCTCTCCACTGTAATTCACCATGGTATCGAAAAGTTTGAAGATGGTCCTTGGGCATTTATTGTTCCTGCCCTTGTAAATAATTATTATAGTAGGTGGTGGTGGCCTGAGGATGAAATGCCAGGTGAAAATTCAAATAACAAATTACCATGGAATGGTAGATATTTAGATGGTTTTAATAATAAAATTACTATGCATGCGTATGCAAATCCAGACGCAGATTCTAGTGGGTCTGGCTATGGAATAATAAATTTTAATAAAAAAGAAAACAACGTTACTTTTGAGTGTTGGCCGAGATATCAAGATGTCACTAAAGAAAATGCAAAACAGTTTGATGGATGGCCAATTACTGTTTCTCTTGGATAGTCTTGTACCACCTATCAGGGTTTAATTTATTATATTCTTTTCCCATACCCAAATCCATAAAAACTGGATCAATCATATCTTTTTCCCACTCTTTAAACTTAAGTTTTAGTTTTTGATAAATCGGTGTGGAAGAACTAATAATATTATTTTCTTCACTAAGATCATTATCTAGATCAAAAATATATTCGTCATCTTTCACTCTAATATATTTATATCTATTATCTCTTATCACATCAATATCTTTATCAGGATTTTTCCAAAATAAGTAATCATGAGGTGATCCGTTTATTTCTCCATTTATATATGGTATCAAGTTTACACCATCAATATTATTTTTTATAAATTTTTCTGCAGATGCAGCCGATACTACTGTGGCAAAGACATCTAAAGCAATGATCGGTTTATTATAGATTATACCTGGTTTAATTTTTTTTGGCCATTGCATGGTAAAAGGTACTCTTATTCCTCCCTCAAAAAAATCACCTTTGATTCCTCTTAGCGGTCCATTATCAGAAAAATTATACCACTCGACACCTCCATTATCGGAAAAGAAAATAACAATTGTATTCTCAGAAATATTCTTTTCCTCAAGTTTATCTAATATCAATCCTACCCCATCATCCATCGACGACACCATGGCAGCATAAGTTCTCCTCTTCTCCACATCAATATGATTGTTTCTTTCCAAATCTGTATCTGTTGCCTGCAAAGGTGTGTGAGGCGCATTATAGGATAAATATAAAAAAAAGGGATCTTCAGAATTATCTTCAATAAACTTAACAGCATTATCTGATAACTCTTCCGTTAAATATTTTTTAGTATTTACTCTCTTCCCATTATCATAAATTTTAGTAATGTAACCGTCCATCTGTCTACTGGCCTCGGTCAAATCATTAAGGGTAAGATCATTAGGAAAATACCTATGTCCTCCAATTAAAAAACCAAAGAACTCATCAAATCCTCTTTTCTCGGGAACTAAAGATTCATGAGCTCCTAAGTGCCACTTTCCTATCGCCTTAGTTTTATAATCTACATTATTTAGAACCTCTGGGAGTGTCTGCTCAGAAATAGGAAGACCCATCAAAGAGTCTTTGGGTGCTAGCAAAATATTACGAGTGTACCCAAACCTATTCTGATACCTACCTGTTATCAAACCTGCCCTACTTGGAGAACACACTGCATATGAAACATATCCTTGAGAAAAAATAACTCCATTTTTTGCTATTCTATCAATATTAGGAGTAAAAATTTCTTTACTTCCATGGAATCCTACATCTGCATAGCCTTGATCATCACTTATAATAACAATAATATTTGGCGGTGAGTCATCTGATGAACATGAAGCTATGAGAAATATGATAAAAACAACAAAAAATTTATTCCTCATTGGATATTACCTTAGAACAATAGTATTTATTCCCATTGAGTTCATTTTTTCAATAAACTGATTAAGATCAGTATTGATTAATGTGTCATAGTCATCACCAACCTGATCAAGCCTCTTCTTAAGAACTTGGTATACATCATAATAAGAATCTGCTGGCTTAAAATCAGATATCTGGACATTTTCAGCCAAATATGATAATTTTTCACCTATCATTTTAGGATACCTGACAACATCTTGTCCTTTTCCTGTAATTTTCAGTTGTAATAATTTCTTTTCCAACTCTAAAAATTTATTTTCTAAACTATCTACCTCGCTAATTAATTTCTCTTCTTTTCCACTGACAGAAAGCATAGATTTTAAATCTAGGAGTTGCCTTCTTACACTTTCAATTGAATTAACGTATTTAGCTGTGGAATTTAGATCACTGTATATTTTTTGCATTAATTCATTCTGTAATTTTATATCTGCAATTGTTCCCTCTGAATGGGGATCTTTAATTACAACAAGATCCTTCTTTGAAATTATTTCTCCAGATTGAATACTTACTGTATATGTCCCAGGAGGTTGCATTATCGAAACTGTTGAAGGAATATTCCTCACTCTATCATCACCAAGGGATACCCAGTCTGCATATAGAGGTTTTGTTCTCATCACCATTGCATCACTTTTTTCTCCCATAAAATTCCACCAAACTCTATTGATACCCTTACTACCTTTATCATTGATGGTTTTTACTGTGTCATTTTCAGAATTTGTTATAATAATTTTAACATCTTCATCTTTTTCAAGCCAGTAATTAATTGATGCACCGCTCGGTGGATCTTGACCAGTTGATGCCTCTGGAAACATCTGTAATGTGCTAGTGACATTCTGAAATCTGTAGGAAGGTTTTATATCAAAAAGATGAATACTTTTCGAGGACACATCACTATTTAGTTGTTGAAGTGGAGAAATATCATCTAAAATCCAAATTCCTCTGCCGTAGGTTCCTACTACCAAATCATTAAAATGTTCCTGGATATCAATCCAGTACATCGGTGTGTGAGGGAGGTTAGACATCAACTCTTGCCAATTACCACCATCATCAAAAGAAACATATAACTTATTTTCTGTACCGAGGTAGAGTAAACCTTCTCGGACAGGATCCTCTTTAATACATCTAGTATAACTTAGATTTCCAGGGCTAATACCCTCTGTAATTTTTTTCCAGGACTTACCATAATTTTCAGTCTTATAAACATAAGGTTCAAAGTTTCCTACCTGATGGAACTCGATAGTGAGGTATGCTTTGCCTTCATCCCACTTTGAGGCCTCAATGTTTCTGACAACTCCAAGCTTGGGTAAATTAGGAATATTTTTTGTTACGTTAGTCCATGTCTCTCCACCATCCTGACTAATGTGCACTAATCCGTCATTAGTCCCTGCCCAGAATAAACCTTTTTTTACGGGAGATTCGTCAAAAGCATAAATTACGTTAGCGTACTCTACCGCAATATTATCACCAGTTAATCCACCAGAAAACCCTTGCATACTTTTATCATTTAAGGATAAATCTGGACTAATTACCTCCCAGGTCTGTCCGTCGTTGGTAGTTCTATGGACAAATTGACTAGTAACATAAATAGTTTTATTATCATGAGGTGATATTAATAGTGGAAATGTCCACTGAAATCGATATTTTAATAAAGAAGCATGACTTCCCGCACTTAATTCTGGCCAGACTTCAAGTTGTCTAAATTGATTTGTATTCTCATTATACCTAGTGACAATTCCTCCTAGTGGTCCATAACCCGACGCACTTGACCAGATAATATCTGGATTTTTTGGATCTGCAGTTGCGAAACCACTTTCTCCACCCCCAATCGACCTCCACATACCTGATTGAATCATACCTGGCCCAAACCAGTTTCCACTTCTGGTCCTACTAGGTCCCTTCATAGACGGCCCATCTTGTCTGTTAGTCAGTACATTATAAGGGATGTTATTATCAGTTGTGACGTGGTATAATTGTGCTATTGGCAGAAATGTTCTGTGCCAAGTTTTTCCTCTGTTGAGGGAAATGGATATTCCTCCATCTCCCGCTACAGCCATCCTATCACCATTATGAGGATCGATCCACATCTCGTGATGATCCCAGTTTGGAGATGACTCAGGTGGTCTATTTTCGAGTGATACCCCACCGTCAATGCTAGAGAAAAAGGAGTTACTCATAAAATATACTTCATTAGGATTATCTGGGGAGGCAGCAGTCCTAGTGTAGTATGCCTGCCTTCCACCTAGATCTCTATTTGAATTTATGAGTTTAAATGTCTTACCGTTATTGTCTGAACGCCACAGCTCACCGGATTCTGTTTCTTTTCCTTTGTATGGAACACCATCGCCCGTCTCGATTAGAGCATATAACCTGTCAGGTGCTGCTGGAGTCATAGCGAAAGCTATTTTACCTACATCTTTTGTAGGTAGACCATTTCCTCTCAACCGGTTCCATGTGATACCTCCATCGGTAGATTTGAAGATACCACTTCCAGGTCCACCACTAATTCTCTGCCATGTTTTGAGTTCTAGATGCCAAGCTCCTGCAAATAATACGAGTGGATTATCAGTATCCATCACCATATCCGATATTCCAGTGTTTTCATCAACAAAAAGTGTCTGTCTCCATGATTTTCCACCATCGTGAGTCATGTAAACTCCTCTCTCTTTCTGCGGTGAGTATGCGTGTCCTAAAGCTCCCACATAGACTTTATCAGGGTCATTAGGGTGAACTATAATTCTTGATATTCTTCCTGAATTTTTTAATCCAATATTTTTCCATGTCTCTCCACCATCCTCAGATTTATAAACTCCATCTCCAATCGATACATTAGATCTGATAGAACTTTCGCCAGTACCCACATATACAACCATCGGATTTGAGGGAGCAACTGCTACAGCTCCAATTGAGTGAACCTCCTGACCATCAAATATAGGAAACCAGTTCAATCCACCATCTTTCGTCTTCCAGACTCCGCCAGAAGCAGCACCAACATAGTATGTCATCGGATCATTTGCGACACCCGAGACACATGTTAGTCTGTTCCCAACGGGACCAACATGCCTAAATTTCATATCAGATATCGTAGACTTATCTATTTCTTGTGAATAAGAAAAAAATGGAATTATTAATAATAAAAAGTAAGTATAGATTTTCATATTTTTAATTTAAGCTTAATACATTAATTTTCGAATCTTCCAGGTGTATACGGGGCACCTAAAAATTTCATTTTATCTTCAAATTTTTTAACCATTTCAACTAATAAATCTAGTTTAGTTTTAATAGGCTGAAATTCCTCTTTGGCGATTTCAAAACTACTAATATGTGTTTCAGTAGGTGAAGAGGTAGAATATTTCTGCTCACTGGCAATTATTCCTACTCTTGATGAAGGGGTTGGAGTCTGTTGGATATCCAAGCGTCTTTTTACATTGTCACCGTAAAACATCACCCCTATAAGTTTTGCGTTTTCTTTTATTTCGTTGAAGTCAGATGATAGCTCACCCATCGGCTTCTCAAGTTTTAATATGGCCTGCTCATAATATCTCAACTTATTATTAATCTCTGACAAAATACTTGAGTAGGAATTTATTTCTCCCTGCATTTTAGCTACATCTCTCTGAAATTTAATTTTAGCCTCTCTATCCTCAGCCGGAAGCTCTGTATTATCAAGTAGTGATACAGTAAAACTAGTAGGTTCAACGAGCATGCTAACATTACCATCTACTAAATAATCCATCTGAACAGTATATACTCCCGGTTCAACGAGTGTTCCCTCCGATTTCCCTGCGAAAGGGTTATAGAATGATGGAGAAGATAAATTAATAGGATTTGTGGCCTCATACCTTAGATCCCAGTGGAACCTATTCAATCCCTTACTTGGCTTCCTTAAAACTTTTTTGATAACCATATTGTCTGAATTTTTGATGGTAAATAGTAAATTGGCTTGGTCTTCATCCATCTCAGCTTTTAGAGTTTCATAATTTGGATAAAACACATCCTTATTACTTTTAATTAAGCCTTTTTCATTTTGCTTTCTTCTATCTCTGAGTGATAAATAATTTTCATCATAGTAATAATTAATCATTGCAACTGGATCAAGATTATCTCCTGTGTAAAAATTATCACCTTGGAATGATTTTCCTGGAAGCCCAAGAGGGGATGCTTTCTCCCACATAATTGCCTCTCTTGTTGGAAAAATAATTGCTTTCTCTGATATCTTCTTGTTATCAATATCCCTTAGTGATGAGTAATCGTCTAAAACATAAAACCCCCTTCCAAAAGTTCCAAGTATCAAATCATTCATATCTCTTTGAATTGCAATATCTCTGACAGCAATAGTTGGTAATCCATTTGATAACTTCTTCCAAATTTTACCATTATCTGGAGAGAAAAATACACCAAACTCAGTACCGCAAAATATCAGTCCGGAGTCGACATGGTCTTCCTCAATAGCATAGACACTACCTCTAATAGGTAGGTTACTACTTATAGATTTCCAATTATCTCCTTTATCGGTTGTCATGAAGACATATGGCTTAAAATCCCCATATTTATGGTGGTTAAAGGCAACATAGATAATATTCTCATCGTGGTGAGATGTATATACTGAATTAACATATGATTGATTTGGAGCCCCAGGTATGTTATCAATTTTATTCCATGATGAGCCACCATCCGATGTTATATGTACTAAACCGTCATCGGTTCCAACCACAATTAAATTCTCATTTAATGGAGATTCAGAAAGGGCAACAATTGTTCCGTAAGGTGATGTAGAACCATTTTTTGCTACAGCGTCCATACTAAGTACCCTATCGTATACCTTTAACTTATTTCTATCAATTTTTCTAGATAAATCGTCACTAATGACCTCCCAGCTGTTACCGTAATTATCTGACCTAAAAACTTTATTTGCGGCAAAATACAGTCTACCCGATTTATGATTACTCACAGCTAGGGGAGCATCCCAATTCCATTTATACCCCAGTTCTCCTTTTCTCGCTATAGGTTTAATTCCTACCTCCTCCCCACTCTTCTTATCGAATCTTACTAGCCAGCCGTACTGCGACTGTGAGTATACTATGTTAGGGTTTTTAGGGTCTACTTGTGACTCAAATCCGTCACCACCGTGGGTTATGAACCAATCCTGATTAGTTATTCCGTGAGATGTGTTAACTCTAGAAGGCCCTCCAATTGTGAAATTATCTTGAGTTCCTCCATAAATATTGTAAAAAGGTACATCATTATCAACCGCTACCTTATAAAATTGAGTGATCGGTAAATTTTTCTTAAAATCCCAATTCTTTGCTGCATCAAACGTCTCATAAATACCTCCATCACATCCAATTAGCCAGTGACTGTTGTTATTTGGGTTAATCCACATCGCATGATTATCAACATGTTTAAAATCTTCTCCCACATACTCAAATGTTTTTCCACCATCCTTAGTGACCGACATCCATGTATCCATCACATACACAGTTCCTAAATCAATAGGATCCGCAAATATTTCTTGGTAGTAATTACCACTAGTTACTTTACCACTTTGTTTTGACCACGACTCTCCCATGTCTTCAGATTTATAAAACCCTCCCTTCCTGTCAGCTGCTTCGACAATTGCATAAAGTACATTATTATCAACTGGAGAAATATCCAACCCAATTCTACCAATCTCAACGCCTGGTAGTCCTTTATTAATTTTCTTCCAAGATTTTCCTGAATCCGTAGATTTATATAAACTTGAACCTGGGCCACCTCCTACATACGTATAGACGTGCCTTCTCCTCTGGTGTGCTGCGGCATATAAAACCTTAGGATTTTTTGGATCCATGTGTATCTCATTGATACCTGTGTGCTCGTCAATATACAGAACCCTCTTCCAGTTTTCACCACCGTCCTCTGACATGTATACTCCTCTCTCTCCACCCTTACTCCACAATGGTCCGTAGGCAGACACATAGATGACGTCAGAATTATCAGGATGAACAATAATATTTCCAATGTGCTCAGAGTCTTTTAATCCCATATTCTCCCAAGACTTACCTCCATCTGTGGATTTATAAATTCCATCACCGTAAGCCACTGATCTTTGGTTATTATTTTCTCCTGTCCCAACCCATACAACGTTTGGGTTATTTGGGTCGATAGTAACGCAACCAATCGAGTAGGAATCTTCACCATCAAATACTGGGATATATTCTAAACCCCAGTTTGAGGTCTTCCAGACACCTCCTGAAGCCACAGCCACGTAGTACTCGAATGGGTTATTAGGATTTACTGCTATATCAGATACCCTTCCAGAAGTTAAAGCAGGCCCTACAGATCTCCATTTTAATCCATTTAATGATATTTTATCAAGGTAGTTTACCTCAGTTTTATTTTTTTTCTGTGCTAAAGAGTCAATAGTAAAAAAAAGACAGAGAGGTATTAACAGGAGGAGATTTCTCATAATAGTTTGGTTAATTAGTAAATTAAAATATTTGTAATTCTAATCTACCAACTTCTGAGATAATATTCAAATCTAATTTTATATTGATTGGTTCTCAAAAGATTCCAAGTATCTCCTCAGTCTTAGAATTGAAACTTATAGACTCTCCTTCTTGTCTATCAATCAATTTTCTTCCAATTGGAGATAAAGGTGATATCACATATACATCTTTGCTACCTAATGTTAACTTCCCATACCCAATTGAGACCATATATATAGAATTAGTTGTCTTAACCAACGTCCCGTACCCAATTTTTTGTGGCTTACTTGAAATAGAGATTAATTTTATCTTTCTCAACTGATCTTTCAGCTTAATTAAATTTATGCTAACCTTATCAAATTGACTCTGGATTGTAGCACGACTTGTCTCAAACTTATCCCCGGCACTACTCTTTGTTATCTCGTTCTTATCTTTTGTTAGAAGGTTAAGTTCCTCCTCTACCTCTGATATTTTATACTCTAATTTATTAGATATTTCCTCTATTATTTTTTCTTTCAACATTACATATGGAAATCTATTCTTGTGACTCTACAACCTTTCTTACAAACTCTCCGACTTTGGAGGAATCGAGCCACCTAGCCACAACTACCATGTCGTGATCTGGTATTACAATAACATAATTACCTCCAAATCCTGATCCATAGTAGATATTTTCTGGTAATCCTTCCCAGTACCTGTCACCCGTATTGAGCCACCACATGTACCCATATGTAGGATTGTTTTCAGATGGTACTCTTACTTTTTTAATCCAATCAGATGATATAAGCCTCTCACCTTCCCAGATACCATCTCTTAAGAAAAGTAACCCAAATCTTGCATGGTCCTCAGAGTTTATGAAGATACCTCCACCAAAATGACCACCCCCACTGACTGACTGCACATTAACCCCGTCGACAACGACCATTGAATTGTCGTATCCGTACCACCTCCAGGTAGTCGATGCACCAATTGGATCCATAATATTTTCTTTGAGAACTACTGGAAGGGGTTTTCTGAAGACATTTAGGAGTGAGTACGATAATAAATTCACCCTGACGTCATTGTACTTATATGCCTTGCCA
>TARA_B100000674_G_scaffold438220_1_pt1 | contig 17622 bp, 12 predicted proteins | sample TARA_B100000674 | Tara Oceans TARA_B100000674 (sample SAMEA2622759) | marine metagenome | biome: marine biome (ENVO:00000447); feature: surface water layer (ENVO:00002042); material: "saline water (ENVO:00002010), including plankton (ENVO:xxxxxxxx)" | depth 5 m
GGAAAACGGATCACCGTTCATGGTCTCCAGCAAATTGACGTCCCGACGGGCCATCTTTTTGTCATGGGACTGTCATACGTTAACCTTTGGCTAATGTGCATTGCGAAGCTTGCAACGCATTCATTCGCGAGATGCATGCACAGCTGTTTTGCGGGTGAAAAATGGCCTAGCATGCGGGCATGGTCTTTGGTGCTTGCGCGACATCGGTACTAACCCTTACATAGGTGTAGGTCCTGCGCCTAACCCGCCTACCGCCCCACATGTTTTAAAGAGGATCTTCATGGCCATTTCCGGTGATGCTCAACTTGCCAAACTGCTTGAAGCCGCCAATGTCGACAAGGATGTTAGCGCTGTCATCGATCTGATTGACGGTGTTCTGGCCGCCGCCGAAGGCAGCACGCGAGAAGACTGGATCGATCTGATCTGCCAATCCCCGGGTGATGAATTGCGGGCTGAATTGCTTGCACTGCGTGATGAACGCAAAAGCCGCTTTAAAATGGCCAAGGATGATTTTGACGCAGCCCACAGACTGGATGCCTTGCGCACCTATCTTTCGGCCAAGGGCGTTGATGGTTTTGTCGTGCCGCGTGCCGATGAGCATCAGGGCGAAAACGTGCCGGCCCGGGCCGAGCGCCTGGCATGGTTGACAGGCTTTACCGGCTCTGCCGGGGCGGCTGTCGTTCTGCGCGACAAGGCAGCTGTCTTTGTCGATGGTCGCTACACCATTCAGGTTCGTCAGCAAGTTAGCCGGGATCTTTTTGAATATCGCCATTTGGTCGAAGAACCGGTGGTCGGCTGGTTGCACGACAATCTGAAATCCGGGCAGAAGCTTGCCTATGATCCGTGGCTGCATACCGTGCAGCAGGCAACACATCTTCGTTCTGCCTGCGACGCGGTCGGGGCGGAACTGATTGCGATTGACACCAACCCGATTGATGCCATCTGGCATGCCCAACCACATCTGCCACTTGGTCCGGTGCGTCCGCATCCGATGGAATATGCCGGGAAGTCCAGTTTTGAAAAGCGCACCCAGATTGCCGAAATCCTGTCACGCATTTCATGCGATAGCGCCATTTTATCTGCACCTGACAGCATTGCCTGGCTTTTGAATATCCGTGGTGCCGATGTGCCGCAAACGCCGCTGGCACTTGGCTATGCGATCATTAACGGGGATGCTTCGGTTGATCTGTTCATGGATGAACGCAAGGTTGCAGCGGAAACCTTCGCATGGTTGTCGGGCGAGGCCAATCTGCGTGCGCCGGGCGAACTTGCAGACGCCCTGCAGGCAATGGGCAATCAATCCGTGCGTCTGGATGAAGCAACGGCGGCCGACTGGCTTCGCATGCAGCTTTCCGATGCAGGTGCGACTGTTCGTGTCGGGCGCGATCCGGTGGCCATTCCCAAGGCGTGCAAGAATGATGTCGAACTCGAAGGATCGCGCAAGGCCCACAAGCGCGATGGCGAGAAGATCATTCGGTATTTCAAATGGCTTGATGAAGCCGCCGCCGGTGGTGACATCGATGAGCGTGCGGCAGCCGACATGTTGCTGTCGATGCGGGCCGAAGACCCGCTGTTCCGCGACTCAAGCTTTGAAACCATTCCGGGCAGCGGTCCGAACGGGGCGCTTTGCCATTACCGCAATACCCCGGAAACCAACCGCAAACTCACACCGGGCGAGATTTTCCTGATTGATTCCGGTGCGCAGTATCTTGATGGCACCACCGATATCACCCGAACAACCGTGATTGGCGAGCCGTCTCAGGAACATCGCGATCGCTTTACCCGCGTGCTCAAGGGCCATATCGCGCTTGCCCGTGCTGTGTTCCCGGTGGGAACCACCGGCCAGCAGCTTGATACACTGGCCCGCATGCCGCTGTGGGAAGCCGGGCTTGATTTTGACCATGGGACGGGGCATGGCGTTGGCAGTTACCTTGGCGTGCATGAAGGCCCGCAACGTATTTCCAAAGCTCCGAACAAGGTGGCATTGAAACCCGGCATGATCGTCTCAAACGAACCGGGCTTCTATAAGGAAGGCGAATACGGCATCCGGATTGAAAACCTGATTGCGGTAACCGAAATTGATGCGCCGATTGGCGCAGATCGCAAGATGCTTGGCTTTGAGACGCTGACCTTCTCGCCGATTGAGCGCAAGCTGATTGATCCGGAATTGATGACCAGGGACGAGCTGCAGTGGCTTAATGACTACCACGCGCAAGTCTATGCAATGTATGCCGATGATCTTGATGATGATCATCGGGAATGGCTGCAAAACGCGACGGCGCCGATCAAAAAGAAGCAGGACTGACCCGGGTAATGGGTGAGATGTAGTAAAAGGCCGCGTCGGTTTATGGCGCGGCTTTTTGCATCCTCGACACTGACAAACAGGATCGAATGCCGTTATAAGACGGTATTGGATCGATTCAAGGAAAGCGGCAAACCGCTTCTGAAAGCAGGAGGAACATATGGCTGAAGTCGAAGCCCAGTGGATGGCAAATCCCGATCGCTATGATGACGAGAATTGGAACCGTTGCGGGCGCAGTGGATTGCTTCTGCCGAAAATCACGCTTGGTCTGTGGCAGAATTTCGGTGGCGTGGATGTTTATGAAACTCAGCGCGCGATGATCCGCCGCGCCTTTGACCGTGGTGTGTTTCATTTCGATCTTGCCAATAACTATGGCCCGCCGCCGGGTTCGGCCGAGGAAAACTTTGGCAAGGTTTTATCGCAGGATCTGAAACGCCACCGGGACGAGTTGGTGATTTCGACCAAGGCAGGTTACCGCATGTGGCCGGGACCGTTCGGAGAATGGGGTTCGCGCAAATATCTGATCTCCAGCCTTGATCAAAGCTTGAAGCGGATGGGGCTGGATTATGTCGATATCTTCTATTCCCACCGGGTTGATCCCAATACGCCGCTTGCCGAAACCATGGGCGCACTTGATCAGATCGTACGGTCCGGCAAGGCGCTTTATGTCGGGATTTCGTCCTATTCACCGGAAATGACCCGCGAAGCACATGCGATCCTCAAAGACATGGGAACGCCATGTGTCATTCATCAGCCGTCCTATTCGATGGTCAATCGTTGGGTCGAGGATGGGCTGCTTGATACCCTGTCCGAGCTCGGCATGGGATGTATTGCCTTCTCGCCGCTGGCACAGGGGCTTCTGACCAACAAGTATCTCAATGGTGTGCCCGAAGATTCCCGTGCCGCACTCGAAGGATCCTTCCAGCCGGGCATGTTGTCAGACGAGAACCTTGATCGGGTTCGCGCCCTGAATGAAATCGCCAAACGCCGTGGTCAGACCCTGGCGCAAATGGCGATTGCCTGGGTGCTGCGCCGCCCAGAGGTTACATCGGCCCTGATTGGTGCACGTCACGTCCAGCAGCTCGATAACAGCCTTGATGCGCTTAATAACCTTGAATTCAGTGCAGAAGAACTGGCCGAGATCGACAAATATGCCGGGGATGCGGGTATCAACCTCTGGCAAAAGTCCTCGGACAGTCAGGCTCCTGTCTGATCCTGACGTCTGCATAATCATGATGAAAACCCCGACCGGAGCGTGCTCTGATCGGGGTTTTCTAATTGTGGCTAATCCAGCTTATTGGTTGGCCATCGGAACGGTCCCGGCCAGATCGCGCAAGGTATCGACAACGGCCTTGCCCCCGGCACTGAGCGGGCGGTCTTGTAACCAGGACAGCATCACCTTGCGTGACAGCTCCGGATTGGTGATCCGCCGTGCCTTGAGACGCCCGGTAGAAAGTTCCTGAACCAGCGAACTGCGCGGAAGAACCGTGTGCCCGACATTGCGGCTAACCAGATCGACCAACACACGAAGGGCGTCGGCCTCTACCACCGGGGTCAACGGACGACCGGCGCGAAAGGCCGCTTCTTGCATCATGGCGCGTAGTCCGTGCTTGTTGGTTGGCATGATCAGGGGCAGGGACAGGACATCCTCATAGGCGATTTCGGTTTCCTGCTCGCCGACCTGCGACGGATGGGAAATCAGAAACAGGTCTTCACGCCAAAGCGGTTCGGCATGCAGGCTGCGCGAAATCATGCCGTCATGAAGAATGCCGATATCAAGGCGCCCCGAAAGCAACCCTTCCTGCACATCACCGGTCAGGTCTTCGGCAACCGTGATGTTGAGATCGGGATAGCGATCGCGCAGGGTTTCGATCAAGGCCCCGGTAATCACGATCCCGGCACTGGGCGGGACACCGACATGAACGTGACCGGTAATCTGGCTGCTGCGCGCGGACAGGTCGGCCTCAAGCCGGGCAAGGTCGGTCAGGATGACACGGGCGCGTTCGGCCAGCATCTGGCCGGCCTCGGTCAGTTTGACGCCACGCCCGGTGCGTTCGAGCAGTTTGGTATCAAGGGTTTCTTCAAGCAGGTTCAACTGCCGACTGAGTGCCGGCTGCGACAGGTTAAGCCGCTCTGCCGCGCGCGACAGGCTTCCGAGTTCGGCAATATGAACAAAGCTTCTGAGTTGTTTGATATCCATGCGTCACGATCCTGCACGGGTTCCTGCGGTGGTTTTGCTATCTGATATAGCCAAAGCTGATATCTGATAGCAATTAATTCGAATTGAATAATGGCAGCTTGCAGGTGACTATGGCAACCAAGAGAGGATCGGAGAAACTCATGACGCCACCATCGTCACCCTCAGAGCCTGGGCAACAGAGCATCCCGGCATCAGACGCCAATGTGGCTGCGCCGTCAACTGCACCTGTCGTGTCGCCAGCGGGTTCGGCCCTGACCATTGTTTTGCTGGCGACTGTCGCCTTGGCCATGAAAGGCCTTCTGGCCAAGTTTGTCTATGCCACCGGCATGACCGTTGATGGCTTGTTACTGCTACGGTTTCTGATTGCGATGCCGTTCTTCTGGCTTGGCGTGGTTATGTTTGGCAAGAACCGGCCTGGCGAACGCAAGATGAAACCGGTCGATCTGGCTTGGGGCGGGCTTTATGGCGGCATGTTTTTTCTGGCCGCCCTGTTTGATTTCACGGCCGTTTCGCTGATTGATGTCACGGTGTCGCGGATTGTCTTGTTTACCTTCCCCGCGATCGTGATGATCCTTGAAGCCCTTCACAAGGGACGCTTCCCGCCATTTCGCCAGATCGTCTGCTTTGTCATTACCTATGTCGGGTTGGTTCTGGTTCTGGCACCGGGCGGGTTTGGTGAGGTATCTCAGACATTGTGGTACGGGGCGGCCTGGGCTTTTTGCTCCGCACTGACCTATGCGATTTATCTTTATTTCGGGCAGCGGATGATTACGACCGTTGGCTCCATGCATTTTGCCGCCCTGATCAATACGGCGGCGGGTATCTGCATGGTGGTTTACGAGCTGATCGTGCAGAACCCGCTGAACCTGAATATGGCGGGGATCATGTGGACGGTGGGGATTTCGATCTTTTGCACCGTTATCCCGTTCTTCCTGCTCTATGAAGGCATCCGCCGGGTCGGCGCAACACAGGCATCGCTGATCTCATTGTCCGGTCCTGCCATGACATTCTTTGCTGCATGGCTGTTCCTGGGCGAGGTCCTGACAATCCCACAATTGATCGGATTTGCGGTGGTTACGATCGGCGTGGCGTCATTGAAAAACAGCTTTACACTGGCGGGATTGGGGCGGTTGCTTGCACGGCCTTTTGCCTCTGGCGGGCCAACGCAGCGCTAAGCGATCTTGGTGATCCGTCGGTTTACCAGCGGCGGATATCAATTTCGTGTTCAGGCAGGCGTTCACCTCGGCGCCATTTTAGCGGATCGATAAATTCCCCGGCCCAGACACCACTGCGGGCTTGGCGGGCCTGATTTTCATAGGCCTCGTATTCTGGCACCTGATCGGGGCGGGCAACCGCCATGCCACGCAGGATCAGGCTTTGCCCAATGTCGACCCCATTGGCATTGCGACAGACGGCCATATTGCGATTATAGCGGTTCTTGCCGCGCATTTCGCAAGTGATCGGGGTGGCGACCAGAAGGTTGGTGGTAAGCTGCCATGCCTCGGCCCCGCAGGCTGTGCTTTGACCATTGACCAGACATTTCTGGAAACGGTTCATCGCATCCGCCCCCCACAGATCAACACGCTTGAAGCCAAACTCCAGCGTATCGGCATCAATGGCGCGTGCTGGACCGGACAAAGTGTCAAAGTCCGGATCGGCAAATCCGTATGATGGGCGCAGGGTAAAAAACGCAATAAGGACAAGTGCAAAAACGCCTGTGAAACGGTGGTTTTTCATTTCGATACTTATCCTTAAGGGCGGGTCATTCGCGGTCTAGGGTATTGGCAAATAATACAATTTTGACCCAGCGCAACATTTCTATCAGCTCAGATTGATATAAGTTCCCTTCATTGAAGGTCAATGATCGCAGTTTGTGCTTTCCGGGTAAATCCTTTGCCGATTTTCCCCGTCATCACACTGTTTGCGGCTTTCAATATGCTGCCACGGAGGTGTTCCTTGAACAGATCTCTTTCCAAGGAAATGCTGGAAAGTATTCGAAAATCGGGTTTGCATAAGCCCGGTCACAGTGCATTCGTTCTTGATTTTGCGGGTATACCTGCTGCTCGGAACCTGACGGTCTTTTGTGCGATTGTGCGCTATGTCGAAGACAGTTGCTTGTCAGGTGTGCGGGCGAAACTGCTTTCACGCTACGCGATATCGGTTCTGGTTCCCCATGAAAACCGGGGCAGGATGGTTGAGTTCGTTGAAGGACTGAACGGTTTTCTGTTGTCGCGGCGTTATGGCGGCATTGATATCCGGTTGTTTGATCTTGACCATGAAACACCGCATTTTGCGATGCTTTGTATCGAGTATTTGCGCTCTGCCTCTATCGGGACTGCGCAAGAGTTCCTCGATTTCCATACGGAAAGCCCGGACTGCGTTTCCAAACTAGGCGAGTTGATAGAACTCGAACGTGTCGTCGGGCAGGCGGACATGTCCATGCATTTACGGTTTCAATCCCTATGGCATCTCGAGCCTGGAATGGCGCCCAGCCAGTATGGCGAGGAAATGTGGGTATCCATGGCCGCGATGGAAGAGATCACCGGTAAAAGCATCCTTCATGATCCGTGGATGTTTTCCCGGTTTACCGAGTTTCTGGATAACAGGGTTTTATCCCATATCACCAAGGAACGAAGTACGCCGCGCGGCCGGCAATTCCTGAACCTTAATCCGGTGGCAGCGGTAAGTGCCAATTTTGATCGCATGATCAAAACGCTTCCGATGACACAGATACGCCAATTGATTGTCGAATTTGCTTTGCCGGTTTGGCGCGATAACGCCAAGGTCGCGGCCTCGATCCTCAAGCGTTTTGAGCGTTTCGGTATCGGGCTTGCCCTTGATGCAATACCGATCCAGAACCTTGCCGATATGTCTGATGAGGAGCTCAGCGTCGCGCGGTTTCTGAAGCTTTATGTCGCAACAGTTCAGCCTGACGTGATCACGAGCTGTATGGCCAAAGTGCCTAAGGACGTTCTGGATCGCGTTGTGCTCTGCCGATGTGAAACCGTTGAACAGATCAAGGCCGGCGTGCAGGCGGGGGCGAAGTATTTTCAGGGATACGGTTTGCCGGAGTTCCTGAATAAACCTGATGAGGTCGAAAGCGTCCTTGGAACCGGTCGGGTGCGAAAACTTCACCTTGTCGGGAGACGCTAGATCTCCGCTGGGTGCATCCGGTGGCAGGTGGTGGCAGGTATAAGCGACCTAATACAGGTCGCTATATCTGATTTCATCAAGCTGCGCGAAGATGACTTTCCATTGGTCATCCTGCTTAAGCAGGGCAAAGGCGTAGTCACAATCAAAGATCAGGTTGTTTTCCGAATTGCCAAAGCGGAAGGAGACAATCGCACGTGCGCCGCCGGGAAGAGCGGAATGCTGTTCAACCACCATGGATTTTGCCATGGCCAGATCGGCGTTTTTCAGTTCTTCGAAAAAGGACTGGTGATATTTGTGCAGGTCTGACGAGTTCGCAATTGCCTGAACACCGGACAGATCGTTGATCAGGCAGGGGAAGTGAAAGAAATCATCAAGCGCATTTTCTTCGAGCTTGAGATGGGCGTCGACATAACGGCGAAAAAAATTTCCAAGGTCTTCCATCAGCACACTTCCCCAGTGAGAACGTTTTTATTCAGCTGCAATCAGATCAAGCCATCCTTGTTCATCAAGCACTGTAACACCTAATTCTTCTGCTTTCTTTAATTTGGAACCCGCACCCGGTCCCGCAACCAGATAATCGGTTTTTGCTGAAACCGATCCCGCGACTTTTGCACCCAAGCTCTCGGCTTTGACCTTGGCCTCGTTGCGCGAAAACAGTTCCAGCTTCCCGGTAAAGACCACGGTCTTGCCATTGACCGGATTGTCGCTGACTTGCGGGGCTTCGACATCGGTGATGGTCAGAAGGCCTTGCAGGTCATCAAGGACCTCGCGATTGTGATCCTCGGCCATGAATTCGATCAGGTCCTTGGCGACACCCGGGCCGATCTGATCAATATTGATCAGTTCACGCAGGGCTTCGCTGTCGGCCTCGTTGGCGGCGACCATTGCGCTGCGCCATTCGGAAAGTGACCCGTAATGACGGGCGAGAAGCTTTGCAGTGGCTTGCCCGATCTGACGAATGCCAAGCGCGTAGATGAAGCGGTCCAGCCCAATGGTGCGGCGTTCATTAATGCCGTCAAACAGCTTGGTGGCGGACTTGTCGCCCCAACCGTCAAGCTTGCGGATGGCATCGCCATGATCACTTTCAAGGCGGAAGATATCGCCAGGCGACTTAAGCCAGCCCAGTTCAAAGAACGCCTCGACATTCTTGGCCCCCATGCCATCGATATCAAAGGCATTGCGTGACACGAAATGCTTCAGACGCTCAACCGCCTGTGCCGGGCAGATCAGGCCGCCTGTGCAGCGCGTGACAGCTTCGCCTTCTTCGCGCATGGCGTGGCTGCCGCATTTCGGACATTCGCTCGGGAATTCATAGGGGGTGGCGTCCGCCGGATGTTTGCCATCGTCTTCGAGAATGACTTCAACGACCTGCGGGATGACGTCGCCAGCACGCTGGACGACCACCAGGTCGCCAACCCAAACGCCCAGACGATCGATCTCGTCACGGTTATGCAAGGTAGCGTTCGATACCACGACACCGCCCACCGTGACCGGTTCCAGTCGCGCGACCGGGGTCAGGGCACCAGTGCGCCCGACCTGAATGTCGATGGCCTTGATCCGGGTGCGGGCCTTTTCGGCCGGGAATTTATGGGCGATTGCCCAGCGTGGTGAACGGCTAACAAAACCAAGGCGCAGCTGCAGTTCGAAGTCATTGACCTTATAGACGATGCCATCAATGTCATAATCAAGGTCCGGGCGCTGTGTGCCCAGTTCATCATAGAACGCCATGATGTCATCGGCATCATTAAGCAACCGGGTCAGCGGGTTGGTGACAAAGCCCCATCCTTCGACCTTGTGCAGGAAATCCCACTGGGTCTGGGCAAGGCTTTCAGACAGTTCACCAAAGCTATAGGCAAAGAAGCGCAGGGGGCGCTTGGCGCTGATCGACGGGTCAAGCTGGCGCAGTGAGCCTGCCGCTGCATTGCGCGGATTGGCAAAGGTCTTGCCGCCGGTTTCGGCCTGTGTCGCGTTCAGCTTCTGGAAGGCAGAGCGCGCCATATAGACCTCGCCACGGATTTCAACCACGTCGGGTGCATCATCGGGCAGGGTCTTGGGGATGTCGTCGATATGGGCGACATTGGCCGTCACATCTTCGCCTTCGGACCCGTCACCACGGGTGGCAGCCGTTACCAGTTTACGGTTCTCATAACGCAGCGACAGGGAAAGGCCGTCGATCTTGGGTTCCCCGACCACTTCTACCGGGCTGTGCGCCGTCAGGTTCAGGAAACGGCGAATACGGGCCAGAAAATCAACGATGTCTTCGCGCGAAAACGCATTGCCCAGCGACAGCATCGGGCGGGCATGCTTGACCTTGGCAAAACCTTCTGCCGGGGCTGCGCCGACTTCCTGTGTCGGGCTGTTCTTCTTAAGCGTTGGATAGTGTGACTCAAGTTCGATCAAACGATTGAACAGCGCGTCATAGGTCGCATCGGAGACCAGCGGATCATCATTAACGTGATAGGCCTCGTTATAAGACCGGATACGTTCGGAAATTTCCGCATGCTGCTTGCGCGCTTCAGTGCTCGAAGACGGCATTTCAGGAAGGTCGGAGATGTTTGACGCTTGTTCGGCGCTCATATTCTTTTTGTTCCGTATTCAAGGTTTGGCCGACATTGTGGCGTCGGGATCAATTGGGTTGTTCAAGCAGGCTGTCGGCGGCCGCGCGGGCCTCGGCGGTCACGGAATGACCGGCCAGCATGCGGGCAATTTCCTCGCGCCGGGCGCCATCGACCAAGGCATCGACACGGGTGACCATGGTGCCCTCTGCCTCGCGCTTGGCGATATAGAAGTGGGTTCGGCCGCGGGCTGCGACCTGTGGGCTGTGGGTAATGACAAGGATCTGGCGTTCCTGTGCCAGAAGATGCAGGCGCTGACCAATGGCCGCTGCCGTAGCCCCGCCTACACCACTATCGACTTCGTCAAACACCAGGCTGGGCACTGCAGATACGCGCGCCAGAACGACCTTAAGCGCAAGCAGGAAACGCGAAAGTTCCCCGCCCGATGCGATCTTGTTGAGTGCGCCCGGTGGACTTCCGGGGTTGGTGGCGACGGTGAATTGCACCCGGTCAATACCGTCCATTCCCCAGTCGGCTTCTTCGAGTTCGGCAATGTCGGTGACGAAGCGCGCCTTTTCCATGCGAAGCGGAGGTAGCTCGGCATTAATCGCGCCATCAAGCTTGGCCGCAGCATCTTTGCGGGCGGCATGAAGCTTCTCGCCGGCTTCGATATAGGCCTTGCGATACTCGCCAACGGATGTGGTCAGGCGGTGCAGTTCCTTCTCGCCGAATTCCAGCTGATCGATCTGGGATCGGAAATCCTTCATCAGCGGATTAAGGCCGTCGACCGGGACATTGTATTTGCGGGCGGCAGCACGCAGTGCAAACAGGCGTTCCTCGACATTTTCCTGATGGCCGGTATCGAGATTAAGATCGGCCAGGGTGGCCGAGATTGCCCGGTTGGCTTCTTCAAGTTCGATGGCTGCGCGGTCAAGGGCCTCAATGATCGGTTCAAACCGGCCATCGGCCTTTTCAAGTTCGCGTTCAAGGCAGCGCTGCGCACTACGAAGCGCACTTTCTGCCCCCTTGCCACGTGAAAGTTCCGATCCGGCATCATTCAGGGCGGCAACCAGCTTTTCGCCATGCATCAGGAACTGGCGTTCCTCGGCCAGGCGTTCTTCCTCGCCTTCTTCGGGGGCGAGCTTTTCAAGTTCGTCCACGGCGTGGCGCAGCCATTCTTCCTCTTCACGGGCCTTATCAATCCGGGCACGTGCAGCGTTCAGTTCCTTTTGCGTTTCACGCCAGGCGCGCCAGTGATCGCGCACGGTCATCGCAAGTGTGCCAAGATTGCCATGGGCATCAAGGGTCGCGCGGTGCGTGGTCGGATCAAGAAGCCCGTGCTGGTCAAACTGCCCCTGAATTTCAACGCAGTAATTGCCAACGTCGCGCAAAAGACCGACCGACACGGACTGATCATTCACATAGGCGCGCGATCGCCCATCGGACGTCACCACACGGCGCACGACAAGGTCTTCGCCTTCAAGGTCGATATCCTGATCGGAAAGCAGGGTGAAAACCGGATGGCCCTGCGGCAGATTGAAGGTTGCCGTCACACTGCATTTGTCGCAGCCATGGCGGACAAGGCCGCTATCGGCGCGCGCACCCAAGGCAAGTCCAAGCGAATCAAGCAGGATCGATTTACCAGCACCGGTTTCACCTGTGAGCACGCTAAGCCCGTCGTGAAAATCGAGATCCAGTTTGTCGATAAGGACTACATTCCGAATGCTGAGGCGTCGAAGCATTGCTGGGTACTGATGTTGTTAACGGAGCAGCAGACAGGTACTTGTTGGTGAATGTGCAGAGTGCCCAATCCCGCCCGGCCTTGCAAGCCTTGCGAAGGCGAAACGGTCTGCAATTCAGTCACGGCAACGGCGTTTGGTTAAACTGCAGTAATTTCAGATGCTAACCGCAAGTTGTTCTTTTTTTGTTCTATATTGTCGCAAGGCGGATTGTCAAGCAAACCCTTGGCCTTGCGACGGTTTGGTTAGCTTGATTCAGAAAAGGCTTGAGATGGAGTTTGTGGTGGCGTCCCACCAGCTTTCCTCTTCGCGCTCCGGGGCTTCTTCGCCCAGCATGAGGCTATAGGATTCGCTGTAATATTCACTGCCCGGGAAGTTGTGGCCAAGAACCGCTGCCGTGCGTTTGGCTTCACCCTCAAGACCAAGCGAAAGATAGCATTCGGTCAGACGTGCAAGGGCCTCGGGAACGTGGGTGGTGGTCTGATAGTTTTCGATCACCGCCTTGAACCGGTTGATCGCTGCCAGATACTCGTTGCGGTCCTGATAGTAGCGCCCGACATCCATTTCCTTGCCAGCAAGGTGATCGACCGTCAGGTCCTTTTTCAGCTTGGCATCGCGGGCATATTTGCTATCGGGGAAGCGGCGGATGACATCATCAAGCGCATCCATCGCATGCTGGGTCATCTGCTGATCACGGCCGACATCGGAAATCTGTTCGTAATAGGACAGCGCCTTGAGGTAATAGGCGTACGGCACATCCGGGTTCGCCGGATGGAGCGAGATAAAGCGATCCAGTGCATTGATCGCATCATCGTATTTGTTGTCCTGATAGTACGAATAGGCCGACATCAGGGTCGCCTTGGTCGCCCAGACGGAATAGGGGTGCTGGCGTTCGACTTCGTCAAAGGCCTCGGCAGCCTGCTGGTATTCCTTGGCATCCAGCAGGTCCTGCGCGCCGTTATACAGTTCGGAAACCGGACGTTCGACATATTCCGGTGCCTCATTGCTTGAACATGCCGCAAGCATCAGCGACACGCCGCAAATGGCAATGAGTTGTTTGGCGCGAACGGTACTTAGCACTGTGACCTATCCTCGAAATTTGTGATGCACTCACCGTAAAATCCGCCGGACTATATCATGTGAAGGGCGTGCTTGGGCAAGTAGTTGTGTCGCCAAAAGGTGACTTTTATTCGACATCATTTGTTCCGGCCATGATCGGATCACCGAAAACCGGGATGTAAAACAAAAATGGCGACCACACAGGCCGCCATTTTTATATTTCTTATGCCAGCCCGTCCTGAACTCAGGCGGTGGCAAGAACCGGTTCGGAAACGCCGCGCAGGGCCGACTTGGTCAGTGGCACAACCCGATAAGCATCTTCATCAGCGAGCAATGCCTGCAGCAGCAGGTTGTTGACGTGATGGCCTGATTTATAGGCGGTAACCTTGCCCTGCAGCTGTTTGCCGGCAGTGTAAAGATCGCCCAGCGCATCAAGGATTTTGTGGCGGACGAATTCGTCCTCGTAACGCAGGCCTTCTTCGTTCATGACCTCGTCACCCGAAAGGACGACCGCGTTATCAAGCGAGCCACCACGTGCCAGACCGGCAGAGCGCATGGCTTCGACTTCGTGCAGGAAACCAAAGGTGCGGGCACGGGCGATATCGGCAACAAACACGCCGTCATCAAATTTGACGGACATGCGCTGGTTGGCAATCGCCTTGCTGGCGAAATCGATTTCGAAATCAATTTCGAAACCATTGGCCGGTTCGACGCGCGCGGTGCAGCCGTTATATTCGACTTCAACGGATTTAAGGACTTCGATGACCTGACGCGGCGCATCGAGTTCTTCGATGCCAACGCAATCAATCAGGAAGTTAAACGGTGCAGAGCTGCCATCCATGACCGGAACTTCATCGGCATCGATATCAATGAGCACGTTATCAATGCGCGAACCGGCAAGGGCAGCCATCAGATGTTCGATGGTCCCGATTTTGATGCCCTTGGATGCATCGCCAAGGCACGTGCAAAGACGGGTGTCGATCACACCATCGTAACGTGCCGGGAACAACGGCTGGTCATCCAGATCCGTGCGGCGAAATACGATGCCATGATCAGCAGGGGCAGGGTGCAGGGTAATGCGAATCTTCTGGCCGGAATGCAAACCGACACCGGCACAACCGATGGAGGCCTTCAACGTGCGCTGGGCCACATAGCCGTCACCGGAATGGCCTGTCTGCGCGATGGCAGCACCAAGATCGGCAATATTGTTCACAGGAACCCCCAAATCAGGTCAGTCAGTTTGTCATCAATCACGGTCAAAGCATGTTCAAAGCCGTCTTCAAATTCATCGGCCCCTGCTTTGTTAGTTTGAAACACTACTGAGGATCGAACAATCACTCAAATCACTCTTTGTTACGCTTTGTAAACTTCATAGTGCTTTGAATTTAAATAAGAAATCATGGTTTTGTTCGGCAGGTTACGCCATTTGTAATCGCACGTGCCGGAGGCCCTTGTCACAATCGCGCTTTGGCAGCGTCATATGATCTGGTGCATCCAAAAAAAAGGGGAAGGCTTGGTGCCTTCCCCATCTTCGCGCGGAGACCGTCGTCAGTTGGCCTGACGACGAAGGAAGGCCGGGATTTCAAGAAGGTCATCAGACGCACCCTGCGTCTTGCCCCGGGAAGCGGGCTCCTTCTTCATGACAGGTTCGCTGTCTTCGCCAAGCGGCATCTCGGTTTGACGCGGGGCAGGTGCCTGCGGCTGCGAGACTTTCGGTTCCGCATGCTGATGCGGTTCCTTGGCGGTTTTGTTCTTGCCAAACAGGCTGCTCAGAACCGAACGCGGCGAGGTTGCATTCTGGGCATCGGCTGCTTCGAATACATCCGGGCTATGTGCAGTATGCTCAGCCTGGCTCGGCGTTACAGCGCGCGGCGGAATGAAGGCCATGTCGCCGTTGCTGGTGGTTTTTTCAGTCGGCTTGTCAGCGCGCAGAACCGGTTTCGGTTTGAGGACCGTCTGGCCGATTTCAATCGAACCGGTTTCCTGTGCTTCGGCCTGATGGCTGATTTCCGGTTGCTGTGCGCTGCCGGTGGCAGCAAAGCGATCGGCCGGAATGTGATCAACCGATCCACCACCGACATAGTCACCAGCACCGGTGCTTTCAGCTGCTGCGTTGCCCGCACCATGCTGTGCAAAGGACGGGGCTGCTGCCGACTGTTCTGCCGGTTTCGGTGCCACAGGCTGTGCGACGGAAACGGTGGTCGGCTGCGGACGGCGAACTTCTTCGGCGTCGATGCCGGTTGCCACAACAGAAACGCGCAGCGCGCCTTCGATGGTCGGATCAAAGGTCGAACCGAAGATGATGTTGGCTTCGGATGCAACTTCCTCGCGGATACGGTTGGCGGCTTCGTCAACTTCGTAAAGCGCCATGTCCATGCCGCCGGTGATGTTGATGAGGACCGCACGGGCACCCTTCATCGAAGCATCTTCAAGAAGCGGATTGGCTATTGCAGCTTCGGCAGCCTCAAGTGCACGTTTTTCACCCGATGCTTCGCCGGTGCCCATCATGGCTTTGCCCATCTCGCTCATTACAGTGCGGATATCGGCAAAGTCGAGGTTCACAAGACCCGGAACCATCATGAGGTCGGTAATCGAACGCACACCGTTACGCAGAACGTCATCAGCCATCTGGAAGGCATCTGCGAAAGTGGTTTTTTCATTCGCAACCCGGAACAGGTTCTGGTTCGGAATGATGATCAGGGTGTCAACATACTGCTGAAGCTGCTCGATACCCTGCTCGGCGGTACGCATACGGCGCGTGCCTTCGAAATGGAACGGCTTGGTAACAACACCGACGGTCAGAATGCCGGCCTCTTTGGCGGCACGTGCGATGACCGGGGCGGCACCGGTACCCGTACCACCGCCCATGCCGGCGGTGATGAATACCATGTGGCTGCCTTCAAGCTGTGCCTGAATTTCTTCAATGGATTCTTCTGCGGCGGCACTGCCTGCATCAGGACGTGCGCCTGCACCCAGCCCCTGGGTGATCTTGCGGCCAAGCTGCATCTTACGCGTTGCTTTTGCCTGGGTCAGGGCTTGAGAATCGGTGTTGGCAACAACGAAGTCACATCCTTCGAGTTCGGATGCGATCATGTTGTTAACGGCGTTTCCGCCGGCACCGCCGACACCGATAACGGTGATCTTCGGTTTTAGGTTTTCTTCCGTTTCAGGAACGGAAAAACTGATTGTACTCATTGTTTGCTCTTCCTCTCCGCGCTTTAGAGCTTAAAGATCACACAAGCCTTCCCTTTGCTTGTGCGTGCCAGAAATACTTCGGGCACAAAGACCTCCGAGTCCGTTTTAGCGGGCAAAGAGTTATTGCCTTCTTAATGCGGGCAAAAGTTTTCAGAAAAATGGATAAAAAAGTACGCGCGGTTTGCGTATCAGAAGTTCTCTTTGAACCAGGCGCCCAGGCGACCCCAACGCCCACCCGATTGACGGATTTGCGCCATGGCTTCACTCAGCGGGTCATTCTGTTGGGCAACAGCGCGCAAAAGCAGGCCCGAACAGGCCGAAAAGGCCGGGCCAGCGGTGGCTTCGGCAAGGCCGGAAACGCCATGCGGCAGGGCGATTGTTGCCGGTCGTTCAAACATCTGGCTGGCCAGATCGGCAATTGCGTTAAGCTGGCTGGCACCACCGGTCAGAACGATGCTGCGGCCGCCAATCTGCGACAGGCCGTGTTCTTCCAGCTGATCACGAATCAACTCGAAGGTTTCTTCAAGCCTTGGCTTGATGATGTTGATCAGCATCGAGCGCGGCACATGATTGAAGTTGTTTTCGTCTTCATCACCAATGGTCGGAACCGCAAGGATTTCCTGATCATCAGACGGTGATGTTAGCGCACTGCCATGCAGGGTTTTCATGCGTTCGGCATGGTTAAGCGACGTATTCAGCCCATAGGCAATATCGCGCGTCACATGTGCGCCGCCAACCGGGATAGACGTGGTGTAGACTACCTGACCGGCGTTGAACACTGCGACACTGGTCGTGCCGGCCCCCATGTCGATCACCGTGGCGCCCAGATCGCGCTGATCGGGTGTCAGGGCGGCAAGGCCTGATGCCAGTGGCGTCACCACGGTTTCCTCGATCGCCAGATGGCAGCGTGCCAGCAGGGTATCGAGATTGCGCAGTGGCGCCGTCTGGGTGCGAACAAAGTGCAGATCAAGACCAAGGGTCGATCCATACATGCCGCGCGGATCATTCATGGTGTTGGCACCATCAAGGCGGAAGCCAAGTGGCACCGTGTGGATCAACTCATCACCTGCCTGACGCAGAAGAGCTTCTTTCTGGTCATTGAGTTTTCGGATCTCGAGATTGCCGATCGGACGGGAGCCAAGCGGCAGCTCAACCGTGTGGGTCTCCGATTCCGGGCGACCGCCAGACAGATTGACAATGACCGATTCGATGGTTTGACCTGCCATCTTTTCAGCAGCATTGACCGCGGCAAGGACGACTTCCTGCGCTGCATCAAGATTGGAAATGGATCCGCTTTGCAGACCCTTGGACATGTTGTGACCAATGCCGATGATCTTGGGCGGCTGGTCCTTTTCACGCCGCGCAATAAAACAGCAGACCTTGGACGTTCCAATGTCCAAAGCCGCAATCAATCCTGAT
>TARA_B100000674_G_scaffold140736_1_pt1 | contig 17618 bp, 16 predicted proteins | sample TARA_B100000674 | Tara Oceans TARA_B100000674 (sample SAMEA2622759) | marine metagenome | biome: marine biome (ENVO:00000447); feature: surface water layer (ENVO:00002042); material: "saline water (ENVO:00002010), including plankton (ENVO:xxxxxxxx)" | depth 5 m
TTTTGTAAGAGCTTACGGAAATACTTATGGGTTACCTTTTGTCATTTCTAATTGTTCTAATAATTATGGTCCAAATCAATTTCCAGAAAAGCTTTTACCGTTATTTATAAATAATATCAGAAAAAACAAAGAGCTTCCTGTATATGGAGATGGTTTATTTACAAGAGATTGGTTGTTTGTAGAAGATCATGCAAGAGCAATTGATTTAATTTATCATAAAGGTAAAAATGCGGAAACTTATAATATTGGAGGTTTTAATGAGTGGACTAATATTGATCTAATAAAAGTGATGTGTATTCAGATGGATGAAATTTTAGGAAATGAAAAGGGAACCTCAGAACAACTGATTACTTATGTTAAAGATAGGCCGGGTCATGATAAAAGATATGCAATTGATGCTAGTAAGATAAAGAATGAGTTATCTTGGGAGCCCTCATTGCAATTTGAGGAAGGTCTTCAAAAAACTATTCAATGGTATATGAATAATCAACAGTGGATAGATAATGTTACGACTGGAGATTATCAAAAATATTATGTAGAACAATACGGAAAATGATTAAGTGGTTTTCAGATTTTAGTGGTAAGAAGTTAGATCCTCTAGATTTTACTGTTTTGAAAACAGATATGCATTCACATTTAATTCCATCAATAGATGATGGCTCTCAAAACGAGGAAGAATCAATTCAAATACTATCTGAACTTAAAAAACTTGGTTTTTCAAAGATAATAACTACTCCTCATACTATGAGTGATTATTATAAAAACACTCCTGAAATTATAAAAAGAGGAGAGAATGGGGTTATCAAGGAATTAAAAAGAACAGACTTAGAGATTGAATTTGATTCTGCTTCGGAGTATTATGTAGATTATGATTTCAGACAACAAATAGATAAAGATAGATTCTTAACTTTCGGATCAAAATATCTTTTGATTGAGTTCCCATTTTTGGAGGAACCAAAAGATATTGATGATATTATTTTTCAACTACAACTATCTGGATATAATATTGTTTTGGCGCACCCAGAAAGGTATTTATATTATACAATTAAAGATCTTAAAAAATTTACAGACAAGGAAGTTTTGTTACAATTAAACCTTTTATCTATTACAGGTTATTATTCTGATAAAGTGAGAAAAAATGCTGAGAACCTAATTAAAGAAGATCTAATATCCTTTGTGGGGACAGATTGTCATAATATGAATCAAGCAAAAAAACTAAGAGAATGTTTTACAAATCCACTATGGCATAAGTTGTCCCAATCTGAAAGGTTATTAAATAATACTTTATAAACAGGCGCTCTGAGTTGGAATTTGTCTGTCTACTTTTTTAAATAGTCCTTGTAATACTTTTCCAGGACCTACTTCTGTTACAGAGCTTAATCCATCTGATAACATTTTCTGCATTGTTTGCGTCCAAAGTACTGATGAGGTAAGTTGTTTCTTCAAGTTTTCTTTTATTGTTTCTGGATTTGTAATTGGTGAAGCAGTTACATTCTGATAAATAGGACAGATTCCCTCACAAAATTGAGTGTGATCAATGGCTTGTTCTAATTCTGCTCTTGCTGGTTCCATTAACGGAGAGTGAAAAGCTCCCCCAACGGGAAGTTTTAAAGCTCTTTTTGCTCCAGCTTCTGTTAGTTTCTCACATGCAATATCTATTCCCTTATTACTCCCCGAAATAACCAATTGACCTGGACAATTGTAGTTTGCGGGAACCACTACTTCTTTAATTTCATCACATATATTTTCAACAACTTCATTTTCTAATCCAAGAACGGCAGCCATTGTAGACGGATTTTGTTCACAAGCTTTTTGCATTGCGATTGCTCTTTTTGCAACTAATTTCAAACCATCTTCAAATGATAAGTATCCCGCAGAAACGAGTGCTGAAAACTCACCTAAAGAATGACCCGCAACCATATCTGGAGCAAAAGAATTTCCTAGAATCTTAGATAAAATTACAGAATGTAGAAAGATAGCAGGTTGAGTTACTTTTGTTTGTTTTAACGCGTCCTCATCTTCCCCAAACATAATGTTTGTTATAGAGAATCCTAAAATCTGGTTAGATTGTTCAAATAGGTTTTTTGCTTCCTCAGAAGTATCATATAAGTCTTTTCCCATACTTAGAAATTGGGCTCCTTGACCAGGAAATACATATGCTTTCATTATTATTTTATTAGATTCATAAATTCAGCTCTTGTTTTCTCATCCGACATAAATATACCTGAGAATGCAGAGCTAGTAGTTGAAGAGTGTTGTTTTTGCACTCCTCTCATCTGCATACACAGATGCTGAGCTTCAATAACAACTGCTACTCCTTTTGGGTTTAATGTGTCTTGAATACAGTCTTTAATTTGGTCTGTCAACCTTTCTTGAACTTGTAATCTTCTTGCAAAAACATCTACAACTCTTGGTATTTTGCTTAGTCCTACAATATGTCCATTTGGAATGTACGCCACATGTGCTTTTCCAAAAAATGGAAGCATGTGGTGCTCACATAATGAATAAAGTTCAATTTCTTTTACTAAAACCATTTGACTATATTCCTCCTCAAACATTGCAGATTTAAGAATTTGAGAAGGATCTTTTTCATATCCATTAGTTAAAAAATTCAGAGATTTAGCAACTCTTTCAGGAGTTTTTAAAAGACCTTCTCTGTCTGGTTTTTCACCAATTTCTGATAAAACAGATTTAATGTTTTTTGCTATATTTTGATTGTATTCTGTACTCATTTTTTTTATTCGTTGCAAATATACCAAAAGAAAGATACTATATTTGCCTAATGAAGATTCTATTTGTCATTGCGACTATCTCTGAGATTCAAAAAGAAAAATTCACTTTTGGTGATGTGTTGATTACGGGAGTTGGCATGTTGAATACTGCTATCGTTCTAACAAAAAAACTATCTGAGGAAAAATATGATTTAGTCATAAATTTGGGTATTGCAGGTTCTTTTAAAGAATCTATAAAAATAGGGGATGTTGTAGAGGTATTTGAAGAAAAAATTTCGGAAATTGGATATGAAGATAAAAATGAATTTGCAGAGTTTGCTGATTTTTCATTAAAAACTGTTTTTAGAAATAATTCACACACTGATTTGAAGCAAGTAAAATCAATAACTGTAAACACAGTTCATGGAAATGAAAAATCAATTAAAAATATAGTGAGAAGATTGAACCCAGATATTGAAAATATGGAAGGAGCTGCTGTTTTTAAGGTTTGTGAAATATTTAATATTTCATGTATTCAAATACGAGCTATATCTAATTTTGTAGAAAAAAGAAATAAAGAAAATTGGAACATTCCTCTTGCTATAAAAAATCTAAATGTTGAAGTTGAAAAGATAATTTCAAATTTATGAAGCTAACTCTAGGTTTTTCTCCCTGTCCCAACGATACTTTTATGTTTGATGCTCTCGTGCATAATAAGATAGATACCGAGGGATTAGAATTTGAAGTTGTTCTTTCTGATGTAGAACAATTAAATCAATGGGCCTTAAAATCTAAATTAGATTTGACAAAGTTAAGTTTTAATGCTTTTAGATATTGTATTAAAGATTACACTCTTCTAGACAGTGGCTCTGCACTAGGAAGAAATTGTGGTCCTTTATTGATTAAAAATCTACAAACAGAATTAACAAAAGAAAGTTTAATTGCAATACCTGGTATATACACTACTGCAAATCTATTGTTAGAGTTAGCTTTTCCTAATTTTCAAAATAAAAAGGAGGTCTTGTTTTCAGAGATTGAAGAAAAAGTACTAAAAAATGAAGTTGATGCCGGTTTAATTATTCATGAAAATCGCTTTACATATCAGGATAGAGGATTAGAAAAAGTTATAGATTTGGGAGAGTTTTGGGAACAAAAAACTTCTCTTCCAATTCCATTAGGGGGAATTTTTATAAGAGGAAATTTTACTACAGAAATTAAAAAGAAAGTTGAAAGAGTTCTTAAAAGAAGTGTTGAATTTGCATTTTCAAATCCTACTAGTTCCTCAGATTATGTAAAATGTAATGCTCAAGAGTTAGACGAAAAAGTAATAAAATCACATATAGATTTATATGTTAATGAATTCTCAGTTTCTTTAGGGGAGGAAGGTAGAAATGCTATACAAATGTTACAAGATTTACATCAAAATAGAATTGTAGATTAATTTTTTTAATTTTTAAATATCTCATATTTTTACAGACGAAATAAATGAAGGTTTGATTTAATGATATATTATGAAATATAATAGAAATGTTGCTATTAATGTTGTAATAGCGAATATGATTGGAACCGGAATATTTTTTTCCTTAGGATACCAAGCTGGAGACTTACCATCATGGTTTAGCATAATTGTTTTATGGTTAGTTGGAGCGGTTATAGCTCTTTTAGGAGCTTTATGCTATTCAGAAATATCAACAAGGATACATGGATCTGGTGGGGAATATCAATATTTGTCTAATATTTATCATCCTGCACTAGGCTTTATATCTGGATGGATTAGCTTTGTTGTCGGTTTTGCAGCTCCAATTGCAGTTGTTGCACTTGGAATCGGTGAGTATACAAAGGATATTTTTAATATTAACGAAAGAATAATTGCGGCTTCTGCAATTTTGTTGACTGGTCTTGTTCATATTGCTGGAGTGAAAAGCGGTGGAATGTTTCAGAATATTGTAACTAGATTTAAAATTTTATTCTTGTTATGTCTTATTCTGTTGCCATTTATACTGTTTTTTGTTAATAAAGATTTTCAACCAACAAATCAAGTAATATTTAATCCTTTCAAGAATGGAGTAAATGATTTTGAATTGATATTTAGTTCAAAGTTTGCAGTTGCATTAGTATGGTGTTATCTTGCGTATTCAGGTTGGAATGCAGCGGTTTATTTTTCTGATAAAATAGAAAATCCAGCAAAAAATATACCATACTCATTAATTGTAGGAACTATAATAGTTAGTTTATTGTATTTATTATTAAATACATCGTTCATATATGCTATTGAATTCTCAAATATAAAACCAAAAGCTGATATTGGAAATACTTTTTTATATGTACTATTACCAGAAACTATAGCTCAATCATTGTCAATTCTATTTGGTGTGGCTCTTGTATCATCTTTAAGTTCTATGCTAATTGCTGGGCCTTCAGTTTTAGAAACTATGGGTCAGGATTATCAGAAAATTAGGATTTTAAACAAAACGAATAAATATAATTCACCACATATAGCTATTATTTCCTTAATGATTTTATCAATTACATTAGTATATAATGTAGGGTTTAAAGACCTAGTTGAGTATGTTGGAGTTATACTATCAATATTTTCTGTATTAGTGGTCTTAGGTGTTCCTATTTTAAGATCAAGAGATAAGTTGAATACTGGAATTTATAAAGCTCCTATTGGGAATATAATTTCTTTTATTTTTTCATTTATCAATATTTATATGATATTCTATATCTTTGATTCCGATATCAACAAACTACTATATGTATTAATAACAATATTAGTTGGTTATATAATATATCTATTTGTGAGAAAAACTAATTAATAATTTTTGTATAAATCCAAGCTTCTTGATCAATATCTTTTTTAATTTTTTGTAATTCAGAATTAGCTTGATTTATTTTTTGATATGGACCTATTGCTACTAGATAACATAATGCGTTAACATCATAGAAACTTGTACAATCATATTTTTTCTGTATTATCTTTTTTGAGTAAGTAAGAGCATTCTTTTCGGATTTAAAACACCCAATAATGGTGTAAAATTCTTCTTGAATTATTGGTTTAACAAGAATATTATGAAGACTACTATCTACATCTTCTAAATTTTTATTAAATGAAATAGAATCACGATTTAATGTGTTTTTATAGATAAAATCAAGTTTTTTTCCATTAGTTGTTTTTAGATACTCTAAGTAAAATTTTTCCCATGCTAATTGTATAAAACAATTACTGCAAGAACCTTCTTCTTCCAAGTCAATCTCTTTTGCGTATTGAGGATACTTTTTATTAACCCATTTTCTAAATAAATTCCCTTCTTCTTTATTTTTAAAAGGTAGTCTTATCCCTAAATAATCTTCTTCCTCAACAATATTATTAGAATATAATGATTCATCATAGGAGATAAATAAATTGGCGTATTTTGGAATCCACCATCTGCTAAATTTTGATCCGTAATCAGTCATTCTTAAACACCCAAGGCTTTGTGGTGTTCCTAACATACAATTACTTATATTAGAGAGTGATCCTTCATGAATTCCATTCATTTTCATAGCCTTAGGATATAACTTATCGGGATCCATTAATAAGAAGTTTGGTAATTGTGATTTCCCATCAAAGAATGTAACTCTAGAGTTTCCACCACCTAGTAAACTATCTCTATATATATCGTCACTAGTATAATTTCGTTGAGTTTCCCAATTCTTAATAGTTATCCTATAATGTGCTGCGTAATACTTTCTGTTTTTTCCTATTGGTAGTTGATCTGAATATATATATTTTTTTTCTCCTGTAATTGAATCTTGAGAAGACACTCTTCTTGTTTTTCCTTTAGCAGATATAATATGTTTAGCCACTAATATAATTGTATCTTCTCTAATTTCACAAAAACATAAATTTTGACCTGAGTATTTATAACCATTATAAGAACTAACATCTTTCTCAATTTCTTTTGTTCTATATTTCTCTACTTGAGAAATATAATTCTTATATATTCTTAATTGATGATTAAGTTCTTTTCTTTCATCTCCATGAAGGCCAGCGAAAATATTTGTATCTTCTTTAAATAATGATTCTCTATTAATCTCTTTATTTTTCAAGAACTTTAATAATATTCTGAACTCTAAATTTTCTTCTATTTCTAAATATTTTTCTTTAATGCCTTTTGACTTTCCTTCTAAATTTATTGTGTTTAACTCAGCGACTAAAAACCTATTTCTATATGGGTTATTTGTGTCCAAAATTGAGTTGTAAAGGTCTTTATAGTTAAATGAAGAATCTCTAATGTAATCTAGATTTTTATAAAGTGGAATGTAACAAGGGTTCTTTTGAGTTAAGTAATTGATATTGTATCCTGAATCTAGAACCTTTTCTTTATCTTTAAATAAGATCTTTCTTTTCTTTTTTAATTTCTCTATTGATTCATGATCTGGGAATAATTTAATAAAATTTGATATCTCTTTGATATTATTGCTATTAAATACACTTTTATAGATAGAATCAATATATATGTTATGTTGATGAATTAGTTTTTCTTTTTGTTCTTTTACTTTCGATTGATTACATTGTATTACATAATTTTTGTCATATGATGTCTTACACGAAAAGATGATAATTAATAATAGAATGTATAGAAATTTAATCTTTCTCATTTTTTTTATAAATTTGATTAAAATTAATATAAAAATTATTATGAAGACAAATTTATTAATTTTATCCTTTTTATTTGTTGTTTTTCTTTCTTTTACATCTTGTTCAAGTACTAATATTTCTAACGATAATAGTGAATCAAAAACCTCTATTGAAGAAAGTGTTATTGTAAAAATTGATTCAATATCAGTAGATACAACTGTAGAAAAGGATATCGAATTAGAATATAGTACATTTCATACAGGTATTTCCGATTTTTTATCTGGAAAAAGTAAATCTTATTTTGATACTATTTTGTCTATAAATGAAGATTTTTGGACAGAATTCTCAGATGATATTAATAAGGATTATTCTAAAATTGAATCTAGAAGATTAAGTAAAATGTCACAATGGGTCGATACTTCATTTATTGATAAATCAATAGATACAAGTTTAGTTTTTTACCCTTTCTCTGGTCCAGATTTTTTGCATGCTAATTTTTTGTACCCTAATGCAAATGAATATATCTTGATGGCTCTTGAAGATGTGGGCTCTATTCCAAATTGGAAAAATTTAGGACCCAAAAAAACAGAGAATTATTTAGAAAATGTTAACAGATTCCTTAGAGATATTTATTTAAGGAGTTATTTTATAACTAAACATATGAAATTAGATATAAAAAAAGAAGAAAGGATTTCGGGGGTGATATCTTCTTTATATTGGTTTCTTGGTAAAACAGGACATAAAATTATTGATGTTAAATATGTTTCTATAAATCCTGAGGGAAAGATTGTAGACTATACGGGTGTAAAAGATTCGAAAGCTTTACAGTTTAGATTTTTTAGGCAAGGAGAGTCTAAGATAAAAAAGTTAACTTATTTATCTTGTGATATTTCAGACAAAGGATTACTAACTAAAAATCCAGAAGTTCATACATTCTTAAATAACATGAGATGGTGTAATACATTTGTTAAATCGGCTTCTTACTTAATGCATTATAAATCATTTAAAATGATAAGAGAGATTGTGACAAAAAAAAGTATTACATTATTTCAAGATGATACAGGAATACCATATAAATATATGAAAGATAAAGATTTTAGCTTTCATTGTTTCGGAAAATACGTGAAACCAATTAAAGATTTTGAACACAAAAATGATATTTTATATCAGAAAGATCTTGAATTATTATACAAGAAGGGAAGTGTAAAACTTCCATTTTCATTGGGATACCATTGGAGAGATGCAAATGAACAAAATCAAATGTTAATAGAGAATTTAAATAGAATTGAAAATATAAAAGAAATAGAGAAAGAAAAAAAGAATATAGTTGAGGAGAACAAAGATCAAGTTGATATTAAAAATCAACATCCGCAAGATTCGTATGTAGTAATTGGTTCATTTAGAAATTCTAACAAAGCACATTCTTATTCAAGAAAAATTAATAAAGACGGATATTCTTTTCATGTTTTATTTGATAATAATAAAAAAATAAACTTGGTAGTTTTAGGCCCATTTTCAGAGGAAGATTCGAAAATAGAACTTCTCAATGTAAAGAAAAAAATAGAAAAGAACGCCTGGATATTCAGGGCCTCTTCAGAATTATAGATTATCTAACTCTAATTTTTTGACCAATTTGAAGAATAGAATTTATACTTAGGTTCTTATTTAATTTAAGAATTGTTTTAGTTGATGTGTTATATTTTTTAGATATATGACTTAAAGTGTCTCCAGATTTTACTTTGTGATACTTCCTCTCTCTCCATTGTTTTTTCCATTCAAAATCCTTACTTGTTAAGATTAATTCTGTTAATTTAAGTTTCTGATTTTTTACATCTATAATTTTTTCTGGGTTAAATGCGTTGTCTTTATATCTTACTTCAAAATGTAAGTGGGGGCCTAATGCATTTCCTGTTTCACCTCCTAATCCTATAACTTCTCCTGCAGATAATGATTGATTTGGCACAACAAGAATTTTATCTAGATGAGCGTAGTAGGTTTCAAGACCGTTTAAATGTCGAATAATAACAAGATTTCCAAATCCTTTAACATAATTTGTATACCTAACTTTACCTGAAAACATTGTTCTTAATGTATCCCCAATGTCTAAATCAGTATCTATGCCTTTATGTTGTCTTCCTCTTCTAGGACCAAAAGGGGAATAACAATAATCAGAAGGGGAACAATAGAAATCATTTGAATCTAATGATAAGTATATAGAATCCTTCATTGTAGATAAGTCTATTCCTTTATATGGATATAACTTAGAAGTACTCCAACATTCATTAAATATCTTCATAGTATCTAACATGTATTTAGATTTAATACTATCAAAATACTCAGTTATAACAACTTTATCAAATGGTGTGAAGGTAGGTACTCCATTGTCGTAAAGTTTAATAGTCCCTGAAAGGTCTTCTGCTATAAATATCTTCTTGCTAAATACTACTTTGTGTTCTTGAGAAAATAGCTTGGAGAAAGAAAATATTGATAATAATAGTAAAGGAATAAGATTTATCTTTTTCATTGTTTGGTTTTAAATTTATTTATTGCATTTCTTGTAAAGTCAGATAGAACTAAGGCACCACTGCTAATAGCTCTTTCTTTTAATAGTTGATCCCAATGTTCTGTTCCTTTCCACATCACTTTCTTTAATTCTTTCATTGCCTCTGGGTTAGAATTCGATAGAATTGTTGCTAGGCTATTAATTTCCTTATCCATTTCCTCTGTTGAATCAAATACTTCTGAATACAATCCTTTTTCTCTAGCCCAATTTGCATCAAACCACTTTGTTGCATTTATAGTCATTGCAGAAAATGAAGAGCTTCCAATTTTTCTTTCTACAGCGGGTCCAACTACAAAAGGTCCTATTCCTATGGATAATTCTGATAATTTTGCAGATGCAAATTTTGTAGCAAAACAATAATCAGTTGCGGATGCCATTCCTACACCACCACCAACAGTTTTTCCTTGAACTCTACCAATTATAAATTTTGGACATTTCCTTGCTGCATTAATAACATTTGCAAATCCTGAAAAGAATTTTTCTCCTTCTTCTACACTTTTAATCGAAACTAATTCATCAAAAGAAGCACCTGCACAAAAAACTCTATTTCCTCCACTTTTTAGAATTATTACTTTAATATCTTTATCTGTTCCAGAATTTGTTATAGTGTCTGCTAATAAAGATAAAATGTTTGCTGGTAAAGAATTGGATTGAGGATGAAAAAATTCAATTATTCCAATGCCATTTTCTTTTGTAAGTTTTACGTATTCTTTCATTTTAAATTCTTTCAATAATTGTTGCGTATCCTTGTCCAACACCAATACACATTGTTGCTAATGCAAATTTCTTGTTTTGTTTCTTTAATTCAATTGCTGCTGTTTGTAAGATTCTTGTTCCACTTACTCCTAATGGATGACCAAGTGCAATGGCTCCTCCATTAGGATTTATTCTAGGATCATCATCTTTTAACCCCCACTCTCTGATACATGCAAGAGCTTGCGCGGCAAAGGCTTCATTTAATTCAATAATATCTATATCATTCATTGTTAAACCTGCTTTTTCAAGAGCTTTATTAGAAGCGTTTACAGGACCTATTCCCATTATTCTAGGTTCTACACCAACTACCGCGGAACTTACTATTCTTGCAATTGGTTTAAGATTATTTTCTTTTAATCCTTTTTCTGATGCCAAAAGCATAGCGGCTGCTCCGTCATTTAATCCTGATGCATTGCCAGCAGTAACGCTGCCTTCTTCTTTTTTAAATGCTGTTCGTAGTTTTGATAAGATTTCTAATGAAGTGTTTGATTTGATAAATTCATCTTTACTAAAGACTATAGGTTCTTTCTTTCTTTGAGGAATTTCTACTGCAACAATTTCCTCTTCAAATCTACCAATAGATTGAGCCTTTGAAGCTTTCATTTGAGAATAGTATGCAAATAGATCTTGATCTTTTCTAGAGATTTTATATTTCTCTGCTAAGTTCTCTGCAGTAGTCCCCATTCCATCCACTCCATATAACTCTTTCATTTTTGGATTTACAAACCTCCATCCAAAAGAAGAATCATACATCTGCGCATCTCTTCCAAAGGCTTTAGAAACTTTTGAGATGACCCAAGGACCTCTTGTCATATTTTCTACACCTCCAGCAATGAAAATATCACCATCACCTGTACAAATAGCTCTGTGTGCATGGATTACAGAGGACATTCCGGATGAACATAATCTATTTATAGTTTCACCAGGAACTGTAAATGGTAATCCTGCTAAAAGAAGAGACATTCTTGCAATATTTCTATTGTCTTCCCCAGCTTGGTTAGCGCATCCAAGAATTACATCATCAATTCTCTCTGGATTTATTCCTGTTCTTTTTATAAGTTCTCTTATTGGAATAGCTCCTAAATCATCTGTTCTTACATCTTTTAATGTTCCTCCAAAGTTTCCAATTGGAGTTCTGATAGCGTCAATAATATATGTCATTACTTTCCTTTAAAATTTGCTTTTCTTTTTTCTAAAAAGGCGTTCACTCCTTCATTAAAATCTTCAGTATTAGCTGCTACAGATTGATACTTATCTTCTAAGTTCAACTGTTCATTTAGGCTGTTTTCTACAGATGAATTTAACAATTCTTTGGTTAGAGCAATAGCTTTAGTTGGCATTTTAGCGAGTTTTGAAACGAGATTCCAACTCTCCTTCTCAAAATCATCATGAGAGTAAACTTTATAAATCATTCCCATTTTTTCTGCATCATGGGCAGATATTGGATCAGCTGTCATCATAAGTGCCGCTGCTCTTTGCATACCTACTAGTCTTGGTAAGAAATACGTTGATCCACTATCAGGAATAAGTCCAATTTTACTAAATGCTTGTAAAAATGATGCTTTTTCTGAAGCAACAATAATATCACAACAAAGAGCAAGACTAGCTCCCGCACCTGCAGCAACGCCATTAACAGCAGCAATTACAGGTTTATTAAGATTTCTTACTTTTAAAATAATTGGATTGTAATGTTCTTGAATAATTGTTGATATATTTCTACCATTAGGATCTGTTGCTTCTGTTAAATCTTGACCAGCACAAAATGCTTTCCCGCTTGCAGTAATCATTACAGCTCGTATTTCATCGTCCTTTTCACATATGTCTAATGTTTCTTGTAACTTTAGTGCCATTTCCCTAACGAACGAATGGTACTTTTCAGGTCTATTTAGGGTAATTTTCCCTACTCCATCTTTTTTTTCAAAATGAATCATACGGTTTTTCTGCTAAATTATAAATATATTACAATCTTTAATGATTCTTCTTCGATGAATTAAAATATGTAAATATTATATTTTTTGATTCAATAAAAGGTTTGAAAATATTATGCCAAAAACCTTGATAATTATGTTGGGTGTCTTCTATACCATATCTAATACTTTTCTTTTTTCCTGAAAAGACTAGAGTTCCAAACATCCAGTCCCAAATTGCTAGTTTAGAACCCATGTTTTTATTATAATGTTTTTTATTAATGCTATGGTGTATTTGATGTTGGTAAGGACTGATAAATATTCTTTCTAAAAATTTAGGATATGACAATTTTATATGCGAATGTCTCAGATTTGCACCAAATAAATAAAATAAGAAGCTGAAAATATTAACTCCAAGAAATAATAGTTTGTTAATTTCTTGCGATGAAAAATAATCAAATATTCCTGTAACAACACCAAAAACAAATATGCTTCTCAAATTGTTAATTACCAATTCTATTGGATGAATTCTATATTGTGTAATAGGATTTAAGGTTGTAGCCGAATGATGAATTTTATGAAATTCCCATAAAATACTATTATGATGCATTAAGTAGTGTAAAATATAGCTGAAAAAATCATTAACAATAGTAAGGCATACAGTATAACTAATAATAATTATAATCTGTGAGGATTTGTTTTGGTAAAAACCAAAACTCTGCTCTAATATGTCCGTAGTATAGAATGCAAGTACAAAACTAAAGTAAATGTATGGAGCTATAAACAAAATCTTTATGACGGAGTTAAAAAAGAAAAAGAGATAATCAATTATTGATGATTTACTCAGCCAAACCTTTTTGTTAAATATAAATTTTAAAAATGATTTCTTTTTATGTTTACCTCTATTATACACTAAAAAAGATAAAATTAAAGAGGATAATAAATAAAGAATGTAAACTCTTTTTTCTGGATTAATAAAATAAGAGGTTGATAAGTTAATAGCTTCGAGAACTAATAGTTTTATTTCTTCAAAATAGATCAAAATTCAAAATATTTAATTTGTTAACTTGGCATCTATGATGATTGTCTTTATAGTACTGTAATAAAAGAAACACAAAAGTACATTTACAAATAATAAGGTTCCACATAAAATATTTTCCTCTATTCTGTTGTCAAAAAATACATGCATCATAAAAATATTAAATATAATTGGCAAAAGCAGAAATGTTCCAATTATTCTAGTTAATGGAATCATCATTAAAACTCCAGCTAAAATTTGAAAGATTCCAATCATCTGAATAAATCCAGATGTTCTCATCGTATTCATTGTGATTTTATATCCTATTGGTTTAACTCCTGTTTCAGAATTCAGATAATCTCCTTTCGATAACTGTACTATTTCTTCATTTGAAATTTTATTAGTCTTTATAGGCATTTTATCAATCCCTTTATATATAAAGAAGATAGCGAGTATCATAGTAAATATTGAGTGTAATAGTTTTTTCATAATTTTTTCATTAATTTTTAACTTTACAAAAATATAAATTATTTTAATTTAGAATAAATAAAAATAACACTGTTTTTATTTGGATTTATTATAAATAATGCTGAATCTTTGCTCAATTATTAATTTAAAAAAAAAAAAAAATGAAAAAATTTAATTTTATTAAAGCAGTTTTAATATCATCTGTAGTGATATTTAGTTCATGTGGTACTGATAATGATGTTGTTGAGTGTAGTGTTTCATCCCCAGATAATTATGTGTTTTCACATGATGGAACAAATACAGTTTCTTTTGGTGGTCAAACAGCTAGATTGAAAATGGTAGGAGAAATTTTAGATAAATTAGAAGACGAAACAGCAACTGATGTGGCTTTGTTGAATGAGATGTTTGCTAATGGGACAGGTTTTGCTGATGCAACATTGGACGCTAGTGGTAAGCAAGTGAGAAGTAAAACCGCTGGATATCAAACAGCAACTGTAAAAGCTAATGTTCAGGCTATGTTTGATAGTTGGTTAGTTGATTATACTTCAAATGTTGCCCCTGCTATGGCTGCTGGGACTCAAGCTGCTCCTGGTGTACCTGGATGGGTTGATAACAGGGAGTTAAATGCTAAAGGACAAGAATTAGATCAATTCTTCGCAAAGGGTCTTATTGGTGCTCTATGTTTAGATCAAGTAGCTAACGGATATTTAAGTGAGGCAAAGATTGGTGACGGTGTAGATAATGTTACAAGAGATCCTTACACTGATATGGAGCATCACTGGGACGAAGGATATGGTTATATCTATGGTATCCAAGGAGCTGAAGGAATTACCTCAGAAGAAATTTCTGGAGATAATCTACTAGGAAAATATTTAACTAAATATGAAGATCATAGAGCAACTGTATATAATGCTTTTATTGAAGGGAGGCAAGCTATTGTTGAAAATTGTTCTGAAGTAAGAGACGAACAAGCTCAAATAATTAAAGAAACTTTGTCAAAAGTTGTTGCTATAAGAGCAGCGTACTATTTAGAAGATGCAGCCTTACAAACTGATCTTTCAGCTGCATATTTTCACTCTTTATCTGAAGGGTACGGTTTTATCATGTCTTTACAATTTACTGTAGATGCTAATGGTAATCCTTATTATACCCATGATGAGGTGAACATTATGTTGGATCAACTTAATGCTGGTAATGGTTTTTGGGATAGAACTGACGCGGAATTAAATCAAATGGCTGCTGATATAAAAGCTGTTTGTGGACTTTAAATTTATTATTAATACTCACAGAAAAGACAGCATATGCTGTCTTTTCTTTTTAACAAAAATATTATGAAAAAAATAGGTGTTTATTTATTCTTATTAACTCTAGTTGTTTCTTGTACAACAGAAAGTAATAATCAACAAAGTGTTGAAGATAAATCATTTAGAGAAAGTGTTTTGTCAAATACAGTTGATAATATTATTGTTCCGGCACATGTAAATTTATTGACAAATCTTGAAAGTTTACAGACGGCTTATAATAATTTTTATAATTCTGTTAGTGAGGAAAATTTTAACATAGTAAAATCAGAATGGAGAAAATCATATGTCGCATGGCAATATGTAGAATTATATAATCTAGGTAAAGCTGAGCAGATATCTTATAATTTAAGATCTAATACGTACCCATGTAACACTACAATGATTGATATGAACATACAAAACCAAATGTATGATTTTTCTGCAGATAATTATCTAAATTACTCTTCTCAAGGATTTCCCGCATTAGATTATATGTTATATGGTATTGACTCTGACACATCAAATATTTTGAACTTATATAATACAGATAATTTATATTTAGAATATTCAAAAGCTTTGATTGATGAGTTAGTTATCAATACTCAATCAGTCTTAAATTATTGGAACGATGAAAAATTAAGTTTCATTAATAGTAACGGAAATACAGCGACATCTAGTTTGAATATGTTAACTAATGATTTTATCTACTATTATGAAAAAGGATTTAGAGCAAACAAAATAGGAATACCAGCTGGAGTATATTCTACCAGCTCTAGTTTACCTCAAAATGTTGAAGGATATTATAGTCAATATTTTTCTAAAACTTTAGCTCTACATTCATTAGAATCTTCTCGTAAGTTTTTTACTGGTGAATCATTTTCCTCCTCACAAACAGGAAGTTCACTTGTGACTTATCTTGATTTTTTAGATGTTACAAACTCTGTATTGACTGATGATATTATCTCAAAATTTGAAAATTCAAAACAACAATTGGAAATGCTAGAGAATAATTTCGTGAATCAGATTCAGTCGGACAATATGAAAATGTTAGCTACTTTTGATGCTATTCAAGAAGCAGTCCCTTTGATGAAAATTCAGATGTTACAAGCTTTGAAAATTAAAGTTGATTATGTTGACGCAGATGGTGATTAAATCCACAAATAGTGAGTTATAAGCATGTTTTTTTATTAATTTGTTTAATCAAATCAAGTTTTCTTTTATCTCAAAACTTTACATTTTCTGGTAAAATTATAAATAAAGATACTAAGTTACCACTATCTAATATTGAGATTATAGATGAAGATGATAAGATTCTTGATAAAACAAATAGTAAAGGAGAATTTAGTTTTAACTCAATTAATAACAAGATTTGTATTACAGTTCATGCTGAAGAATACTTCTCTCAAACTGAAATTTTATCAGATAGTGATAATAAAATAAGAATTGAGCTTAAACCACTTTCCGTTGAATTAAATCAAATAGAGATAAAAGGTAAAAGAAAAGAGCTTTATAGTATAATTAAATTAAAAGACGTAGAGGAAACTTCAATATTTGCTGGCAAGAAATCAGAAGTAATTTTGTTAGATGAATTATATTCAAGCTTGTCTTTAAACACAAGCAGACAGATATTCAGTCAAGTATCTGGTTTAAACATATATCAAAATGATGACGCTGGACTACAATTAAATGTAGGTGGAAGGGGGCTTGATCCAAATAGGACATCGAATTTCATCACAAGGCAAAATGGTTATGATATCAGCGCTGATGTTTTGGGGTATCCAGAGAGCTATTACACTCCTCCAGCAGAAGCTATTGAACGAATAGAGGTAGTTAGGGGGGCGGCTTCTTTACAATATGGCACACAGTTTGGAGGGCTAATAAACTTTAAATTAAAGGGAGCTGAACTAAATTCTCCTTTTAAGTTTGAAACAAGAAATACTGTTGGAAGTAATCAATTATTTACTAATTTTAGTTCAGTTTCTGCCTCTAAAAAGAATTTTGCATTTTATTCTTTTGTAAATATTAAAAGAGGGAATGGATTTAGAGATTTTTCTGAATTTAACTCTAAAAATTTCTTCTCTAATCTAAAATGGAAAGTAAGTAAAAAAATTATAGTTTCAACTGATATAACATTTTTAGAGTATCTAGCACAACAAGCGGGAGGAATCACAGATGATATGTTTTTAGAAAATCCGTTTCAAAGTAATAGGTCGAGAAATTGGTTTTATGTAAATTGGTTTTTATATAATACAAAAATTTCTCATCAAATTTCTAAAAATACTAATTAT
>TARA_B100000674_G_scaffold301092_1_pt1 | contig 17606 bp, 11 predicted proteins | sample TARA_B100000674 | Tara Oceans TARA_B100000674 (sample SAMEA2622759) | marine metagenome | biome: marine biome (ENVO:00000447); feature: surface water layer (ENVO:00002042); material: "saline water (ENVO:00002010), including plankton (ENVO:xxxxxxxx)" | depth 5 m
TCTTACTGTGCCAGCGTCTGTTAAATGAATATTATCCTCTGCTGCAACAGTTCCTGTAAAAGTTGCGTTAACTGCTCTAAATACACCACTTGAACCAGCACCAGTAACTACGACATCACCATCTTGTTGTAATTCAAAAGTGTGTGCTGCTACACCAGTTAAACTTGGAGTTGCTGCTTGTGGATAAAATTGTAAATTTGGCGAAGCACCATTTCTACAAGAAATATCCCACCTGATTGCACCATTAACATCAAAAAATAATTCAGCTGGGTTGTCAGTAATACTTCTTAATCTCATTGTTGCCCTACCAGTTAATGCTTCATTTATAAAACCACTTGTACTATCAGAACCATAACTACCACTAGAATAACGAAGATGTAATGCAGAAACTGGCTGCCTACCTATACCAACATACCCTGCAAAAGTTGCGTTGCCACCTTCTGACATATCTAAAGTTAATGCCGTGACTGTAGACCCACCTTGATTTCCTTTAAATACAATATCTTTATCTTGATTAATGGAGTTGATGACTAAACCATTATAGCCTTTAATATCTCCGTATAAATAAAGGTCTCTCCATCTATTAGTTTCTTTACCTAAATCATTTACAGCATCAGCATCAGAACCATTTGAATATGTACTTACAAACGCAACGCTATCTTGTTTAAATCCTCTACCACCATCAGTTGTAAAAAATGGTGCTTTTACGTGCCCTGCAAAAGTTGTGCCTGTGCTAGTAAATGTTGCAATATGCGCATCACCACTACTCAACATTTTTAATTGTCCACTTCCTTCGTGCTGTAATCTAGCAACACCACTTATGTTTCCAAGAGCAACATTTCCATCAGCTTTAACAACACCTTCAAAAGTCGCGTTTCCAGACGTGTCTAAAGTTAATTGGTCAGAACCTTCAGAATCAATTGTTCCATTTTTAAATTTTAAAGAAACAGCATCTGTAAGTATAACAGCGTTGTTAGCTCCTGTTTTATCAAAGAATAATGTTGGCTGTTGTCCTCTAATTGTTATTTGACCATTGTTAGTTGTATCACCAACTACTAAACCAGGTTTATCTGTCGTTATAGCATCATCACCAATAATAACTCTTCCTCCAAAAGTTGCATTACCAGAACTATCAATACCTAAATGAGTAGTAGATGATGGAACATTAATAAAACTAAAAGCACCTCCATCTAATAAGTCAATCCTTGATTGTATTGTGCCGTTTTCATCTTGGTATCTAATTTGCGATGATGCTGCACCTTTTAAATTGACTATAGGGATACCAGAAGCATGACTTGTTTCTAAACTAAGTAATGGTATAGAAGCAGCAGTTGTAAGTGTTAAATTATCACTATTTATAGTTACATCTCCTTCAAAAGTTGTGTTAGTGCCATCTATATGTGCAGCTAAAACGCCACTACCACTACCAGTTCTAAAGTTTATTGTTTCATCATTACCATGAGCCCAAAGTTCTAATTCACCACCAGATAAAAGATGTATAATACCTAGCTCAGAGCCATTGTTTAGTCTCATGTGTTGAGCTGTAGTTGTTATTTGTAAAGCAGCACTTGCATGAGGAGCACCACCTAAACCTAACCTTGTACCCTGCATGGTATTGGTAGTCGTAGAACCTCTATCAGTTACTGTTTGTAATGTATCTTCTATAGTAGAAGTATCTACAGAAACATTACCATCAGCATCAGTCTTTAAATAACCAGCACCATAAGAAGGTAATTTTATACCAGCACTTGTCGTTTCTAATTTTTTTGAATCGTCAAAGTAGAGAGAAACAGCACCATCTGCTGTAGCAGTTATCATATACTCTCCAGTATATTTATGTATTTCTACATCAGTATTTCCTCGCAGTATTAGTTTTCCTGTTCCTGCATCGTCAATATAACTGTGCGTACCATTATGATATATTTGTAAGTCTCCTGCATCTCCTGCAAATATCTTTTGATTGTCTGCCATTTGAAGTGGCTTTGAGAAAAAGGTAAGTATCCCACTACCATCAACTCTAAAATATTCAGTAAATCCACCCGAACCGTCATCTGAAAAGAACTGAATATCTTTATCGTTGGCTTTTTGAATTAATTGTAAATTGCCAGTTTCATTGACTATATAACTATCTACTCCTCCATGAAATATTTGAAGGTCGTTACCATTGCCCCAATTTGCTTTTATATTATCTCTATGACCTGTTGGTTTGTAAAAAACATTTTCGCCAGAAGTTCCATCTATAACAAAATATTCTGCAACTCCACCACTACCATCATCTGACTTAAATTTTATATCTCCATCGTTTTGTCTATTTTGAAATTCTAAATCACCTGTCTCGTTTTGTATAACTGAATCAGTACCATCATGATAAATTTTTAAATCATCTGAGTTTCCTAATGTAAGGTGAACGCTATCTAAGAATCTTAATTTCTTATGAGCTTTCATCATAACATCAGAACCGTCTAATGCAAAATATGTAGCTAACCCTCCACTACCATCATCTGATTTGAAAATAATATCAGAATCATCAGCGAGGTTTTGTAATGTTAAATTACCAGTATAGTTAGTTATTAGTGCATGTACTCCTGTGTTAGTTATAGTTAAATCATTAGAATTACCTGCTGATAAAAATTCACCATCTGGTACTCTAACATCACCAGATGCAATAACATCTCCTGTAACACTTATTCCTGTACTTGTTGTCTCTACTTTTGTATTATCGTTATGCCTTAATTGTACACTGCCTCCGTCAGTTCCTAATATGTAAGTTTTCGTTGCAGCAGCATTATTTAATGCTAAGTTAGAAGCGTTTATGTTTAATGTTCCAGAACTTCTAGTTATACTTCCTGTAGTTGTAATATTTCCTGTAACATTTAGTGGTTTATTAAAATTCCAACTTGTGTCAGCGTGAGTGTACGTTAATGTTGCACTAGCTCCACCTATTGTAATACCAGCTCCATTTGCTGATGCTGAATCAGCTGCATCAGTTGCAATACTAAAGTTTAAGTCATCTATCGCTACAGTAGTAGAATTTATTGTTGTCGTAGTACCATCTACTTGTAAATTACCAGCTATAACAACTGTTCCTGTATTATCTCCATGTGTTGCAGGGTCTATAGTAAAACTAGCTGGTCCTCTTAAATATCCTGATGTTGTTATGTTACCACTAGATATAGTACCTACTGTTATATTAGGAGTTCCTGACAATCCCGTAGCGTTACCTGTTACATTACCCGTTACATTTCCAGTAAGGTTTCCAGTAACATCTCCTGTTACATCTCCAGTAAGGTTTCCAGTAACATCTCCAGTAAGATTTCCTGTAACGTTACCAGTTACATTTCCTGTTAGTGGACCAGAGAATGCTGTAGCTGTTGCAGTACCTGTAACATCTATTCCTGTGTTTGTCGTGTTTAATTTTTTGCTACTATTGTAGTACAGCTCAGCAGTATTAGAATTAATTCTAAAGACTAATTTTTCAGTTCCAGCATCATTATTAATAAATCTTATATCACCATTGAGTGCTTTTAAAGTAGCTGTAGTTCCATCTCTAAATATTTCAAGAGCATTCTGCTGAATAAGTTTACCATATACAATGTAAATGTCTTCACCTGTTGGTATGCTAATTCCTGTACTTGTTGTTTCTAGTTTTTTGTCATTGTCATGGTAGAGTTCTACAGCACCATTTTTTACTGCCTTTATGTATGTTTCATTACCAGTAGCAGAACCTAGATATAAAGTATTTTCTGCTAGAATTTTTAGCTGTCCTGTTCCTATGTCTTCAATAATTGATTGTGTTCCATCATGATATATTTGTAAATCTTGTGATGCTCCAAACTGTAACCTATCATCTGTTGTACTTGCACTATCTCCAAATTGTATGAGGTTTCCATTTGTGTCTAGTGTACCGCCTAGTTGTGGCGTTGTATCTTCTACTACGTTATTAATAGATACAGCTTGAACTCTTGCATCTGTATAATATAAGTTTGAAGAACCTTCTGATACTGTATCTGTATTTCCTTGCGTATACGTTAAAACTCCTGTAGATGAATCATAAGAAAGTTGTGTTGAGTTTTCTGATATGGCACCTCTTGCTCTAGCATTAGTAAAGTATAGATTACTACTTCCCTCTCCAATGTCATCAGTATCTAATGTTATAGAACCTCCTAATGATACTGCTGTACCATTTATCGTTACAGAAGAATTAGCTAATGATGAGTTAGGTACATTTGATATTGTAAAGTCAATCTCGTTGTTAGTGTCATCATATGTCACAGATATACCTCCTGTTTCATCTCCTCCTAACATACCCCCTATAATGTCTTGTACTTCTTCGTTAGTAAGTTGCGTTGCTGCTATTGTAAGAGTATTTGCAGTATCATCATAAGTCAAACTAACATTAGAACCTGCTTGTAGTAAAGCATTCACTCTATCATCAACTCTTTCATTAGTAAAGTATAAGTTTGAACCTTCGCCTATATCACCAGTATCTAAAGTTCCACTTGCTCCTAATGCTATAGTAGTTCCATTTACTGTTATACTAGAGTTAGTTAAACTACTATTAGGTATACTAGATAAAGCAAAGTCTATTTCATTATTGGTATCATCATATGTAACAGATATTCCACCAGTCTCATCACCACCAAGCATTCCTCCAATAACATCTTGTACCTGCTCATTTGTTAATTGTGTAGATGATATTGTTAGGGTATTGGCTGCATCATCATAAGATAACGATACATTACTACCAGCTTGCAATAAAGCGTTTACTCTATCGTCTACCCTTTCATTAGTAAAATATAGATTACTACTACCTTCTGTAATTTCGTCTGTATTATCTTTTGTTAGTATTTGTGAATCTACATATGCTTTTGTTGCGGCATCTTGAGCAGATGATGGGTCTGTTAAGTTCGCTATCTTACCTGTAATGCTAATTCCTGTGTTTGTGGTTTTTAATTTTTGATTTCCATCATAATACAGCTTTACCTCATGTGTTGAACCATCTACTCTAATCATATCAACTTGACTTACTGAACTACCAGTAGCTTGAAGAATTATATCTTTATCAGTAATGTCCTCTCTTATATAAAGGTCTCCTGTGTTATTTCTTATAGTTGTATCTGTACCATTATGATTTATCTGCAAATCACTAAGATTTCCAAACTCTGCAGTTACACCATCAGCAAACATTGCAGGTTTAAAATATTTTACTCTGTTTATATTGCCATCTACTTCAAAAAATGTTTGAGGCTGTGGGTCTGAGTTACCAGAAACTGAAGTATCAACTTTAAAAACAATCTTTGCACTTGTGTCGGTATCATTTTGTATAATATTAAGTATACCATTTGTGTTTTTAATATAACTATTACTACCATCGTGATAAATTTCTAAATCATCACCTGTTCCAAACTTTGCTTTTAAGTTATCTTGAAAAGAAATTGTTTTATTTGTTAAAGTTTGAGAACCTGTTAGTGTAGCTACTGTACTATCTATAGCTACTGATATGTTGTTATCTGATATTGTCGTAGTCAACCCCGTTCCACCTGATATTGTAAGCGTATCCGTTCCTATTGTAACTGTATCGCTTCCCCCTCCATCTACTGCAAGTGTAAGAACTGTAGATATAGCGGCAGTTTGTACATTTGTTATAAGTCCTTTACCATTTACTGTAATAACTGGTATTGCTGTAGTAGAACCAAAAGCACCTGTTGTGCTATTTACTGTAGCTAATGTAGAGTTTAGTGTTGCATTTGCAAGGTTAGTTACAGTTACAGTTCCTGTAGTGTCCCCAGTTTGTGTTATAGTAAAATCAGCTACATCAAAGTTAAGTTTTGCAGTTGTATCATTATAGGTTACAGAAATACCGTTCTCTGTGTTTGTTTCGACCATACCTCCTATAATGTCTTGTGTAGATTCAGTATCAGACGTTGAAAATTGATTTATAGGAGAAGACTGAAAAGTATGAGATGCATTAGGTTCAACTATATCTAACAATTCTCTGAGTGATGCTTCAGAACCAGCAGTAAGAGCAGCGTTTGTTCTATCTATTATGTGTGAATACAAGCCAATAACTAAATCATATTGTTCAGATAATCTGTTAAATACAGCTGGATTTGTATTTTTATAAGTATCTATATCGTCTTTATATTGATTTATTTTTTCAAGTAACTCGTTTTGTGTTGGAGCTCGTTTTATAGATATAGTTTCAGAATAAGATTTTATATATTGAACAGATAAATATGTGTCTGCTGTGTGTGCGTAAGTAACATCAATAGATAAAGATGGAGTGTAATCACCTTCATAGTAATTATTACTATTTACCATATTTATTTCTAAACTTCCAAAATTAGATGTTCCTGTATTTGATATGGCTGATGCACCAGATACAGCTGAACTTGATGGAAAACTAGAAGATAGTGTTCTTGTATTTATAGTTTCTGTAAAATTACCAACATCATATCCAGATGTGTTGTCTTTGAATTTTACAAGGGGTGTTAATACATCAGACGTATTTGATATGTCTGGTACTGGTTCTTTCCATACAAAGTTAAATGATTTAGTTGCTGTGTGGTCATTGTTTGAGGAATCTTTTGCATTTATAACAATAGTATATGTTCCCGTAAGAACTTTATTGTTAACATCAAATTTAATGTCTTTGTTTGTTGTTCCTCCAGCAGAAGATATGTCTGGATTATTGAAGTCTGTATTCTCTACTACAATCCCGTTAGGATATGTGATTTTGAAGTTTGCTTTACTAAAAGTAAAACCTGATGATGTATCAGTTAATTGTATCTGATATGTCCCTGATGTTCTATTTACTAAAAACTTTACGGTAAAATTTGCAGCCATATTATCGTGGTTTAAAGGGGTATAACATTAAACATTACAACCCCCAAACCACTCCAAACAACCAAACTATGGGTTGTCTCTTCTAGCCAATACTCTTGACTCAATAGCTTCGAGCTCTTCTTGATTTTCTGTTTGAAGGTATTCTGCAATTTCATAAAACGGTTTTACTCCTATTTTCTTTTTATATGTAAAAATATCTTTCTTAGATTCTCTCCATACAAATTTAGCACTCTTCTGATTGTGAGTGATGATTCTTAGGTCAACAGCCTCTCGCACAAGAGACTCCGTTCTATTTGTTTGCTGTAATGTGATGTTAAGAAAATCTTCTGGATTAAATTCCGCAAATTCTTCAACATCATTTCTTAACTCATCTTCCGATTTGTTTAGCTTCATGCCTAAACTTGAAGCAACAAACTTGACATCGTCTGTATTTAAATTACTAGCCTTTTGCATAGCTTCTAAAATCATTTTTCTTTCTTTTCTTTCTGAAATAGCATCTGCTTTTTCATCTGCTTTCTTAAAGAAACCTGTCTTGGAAGTTACTCTATTTTTGTTACTAAGATTACTATTACTTAATTCTAAATATTGATATATTTTTTGATGAGTCGGATTATTTCCATTTAAAACAATACATCCACCTCCCATTCTTGTAAAATTAATCTCTCCTAAAACAGCTTCTCCGTCTGCCTTTACATTAGTGATATACGCTATTTGCACATAATCATCAGAGACAGGGTCGTAGATTTCATCTGTTGATGGAACATTTCTGTAAGCTGGTATTAGAAACCTGCCCTCATTATCAGGGTCTGGCTGAATATCACTCAACTTATACATAACAGTTGAGCCTCTTGGTATTTTTTTTATTAACTCTTTTGAGTAATTATTATAAAGTTCTGCTTTCATAATTTTGATTGTTTGTTTTTAAAAAAAAAGGGGAGAGAAAACCCTCCCCTTTAATATTATATATTAACCATTAACATATAACCATCCAAAGTGGTCAACTCCTACTACGCTTAATCCTTCAATAGAAGTATAAACAATATCAAGAGTATCAGTATCACTTGTAGGTGTTGGAGCAAGACCACCCAACAATTTCTCTCTGTATCGAGTTGTTGAACCGTCATGTAGTTCCATGTATCTAGTAGAAATTCTATCTACTACTCCACCTCCATGCTCAACTTTAACACCATTACTTGGAATTAAATATGCATAGCTATCAAATTTAAATGCATCAACTGGGTTTACTACATTTCCATTATCTAGAGCTTGTAGTCTCTTTTTATGGAAAGTTCTTCCAAAAACTCTGAAAGACTCAAAACCTAGTTTTACAGCTTGCTCTTCACTTCCGTTAAAAGCACCATACTGCACACCACCTGACTTAAACATATCTGCTGTTGCAATACCTAAGTCAATAGCGTTATCTGCTTCACCACCAGCTAAAATAATATACTCTGCTCCAGCTCTAGCTTTATCTAGTTTTCTGGATAGATTATTTAAATCAGTTGCTAATGCTACAGTTCCTGCATTTGCTACAGTTTGCTGCACACCACCACCTTTGATATACTCATGTAAACCTTTGGTCATGTTGACTGTGTTGCCAGATGCATCAGTAGTAGAACCACCGATACCATATAGCATACCATACTGTACATCCATTCTATGTTTCAAGAATGCATCATGCTGTTGTTTTAGGAAATAGTAAGGCTTTCCTTTGTATTCAACTTCAATTTTAGAACCAGCAGCTAAATCTGTAATGCTAGTTTTAGTTTTGAAAATTTGAACATTGTTAGAAGTAGCCGTCAAGTCTGACTTTCTCATCAGATTTGAACCTGTTCCCTCACCATACGCATTGCTAAAAAATACAACAGTATCTCCCTGCTCTATATCAGTTTGAGCAAATGCTTCTAGTGCTTTTACAGTAAATACGTTGTTCGCATCATTAGTTATTGCTGTAACTAAAGCTCTTTTACCGTCTTTAGTCATCATAATCTCACCTACAATAGGTTGGATTGCGCTTTGAACTAAATCTATTGAAAACTCAGCTCCTATTGCTGCACCATCAGTACCGTTCATTGGGTCATTTTGTACCTCTGCTGACGCATATAAATCACTGTTTACAAAATGCCTATATGTTACCTGTGATGTTGGGGTTGACCTTCCCATCACATCCATCAAGTCTAAAAAAGACTCGTTGTCTTCAACATCTAGGACTTGCTTTAAAATTTCTCTCTGGTCTAAAAAAGTTGTACTAGAGAGATAACTTCTATTAATTATTCCTGCTTCTGCCATAATAAATAAAATTTATGCTAGTTTCAATACTAGCGTTGTACTTTGTTTTTAAGTGCGTAAGTCAAAAAGCCTTCTGGGTCATCGTAAGGGGTATCACCTCCTACTTCTGGCTTTACGTCTTTTTTACTTACAAGAGGCTCTGGATTCTTAATTTCATTTTCAATCAATTTTTTCCCCAGAGATTTTCCATACTTCACTAATTCATCTACAAAAGCATCAGGATTCTCAACAAATGCTACAGTTTTTGACCACAATTCCCAATCAACTTCTTTTTTGTCGTTTATGAATCTTGACCAAAACGTCTCATTATTAATGGCATAATCAACAAGTTTGCTCGTATCTTTAATTTGAAAATTTAAAGGGTCTTCATCCCTTACCTTCAAATTAACTGTACTACTATCAATAACCTCCTTGAGATTATTTCTAATAGCTGCAATCTGCTGATTTAAAGCCGCCTGCTGCTCTTCTTTACTTGGTGGCTTTGGTAAGTTTTTAGGAACGAATTCCTGTTGCTCTTTGATAAATCCTTGTCTAAGTCTTCCTGCATCTCGCTTTAATAACTCTTGACCGAGTTCGACTTCGTCTTCCTCGTATTCTTTATCATCAAGTTTGTACTTACTAAGTACCTCGTAATTAAATAGCCTCTCTTTTGCTTTTACACTTAATTCTGGATTCTCTCTCTCGAATTTTAGCCTCAAAAGCTCAAGGTCGCCAATCTTGTCATAGTCGAACTGATATGCTTCCAAAAATGGTCGCAAATCTTTGTTCTCCCTGTAATATTTGACTGCATTTTTAATGTAGTCATCTTGTAAAGACCTTGCTAGGTCTATAGTTTCTTCATCAATCCCGTAGTCAGAAAGTGTTGGTTCAGACCTCTCTACAGGTTTTTCTTCAACTACTTCTTCCTTTACTTCTACCTCTTCTTCTTTACTCTCCTCTTGACTTTCTTCTTCACTTTGTTCGGTAGACTCTTCAGAGACTTCTTCGTTTTCTTCCGAAACTTCTCCGCCAGCTTCGGGTTCGTCTTGTACAGATACCTCATCTGTGCTTTGCTCTTCAACGGCATCTTCTACTTTTTCTGTTTCTACAATAGGCTTACCATCTATGGTAAAATCCTCTAATTTTGCTTCTTCTTTTTCCATAATTAAAATTTTGTTTGGATGTACAAATATTATTCCTCAATAGTAGGTTCTTCATCTATAGCAGGTAAAGAGGTCTCATCTTCTGTGACTTTTGTATCTGCTACATACTCTCTGCTTTCACCTTCTATTTTCCTTTGTTCTATTCTACCCGTGACTCTTAACTTCTCTAATTCCATCTCATACTGATATTTTCTGTCAAGCATAGCTATATCAAATTCTTTTTCTTGTTTCATCAATTCTAACTTAGTTTGAGCTTGCAGTTGAATTGTCTGTTGCTTTGCTTGCTCTGCAACCTGAGAAGATTGTTGTTGAATCTGTGCATTCATTTGTTGATTTTGCATTGACTCTTTTTGTTGAGCTTCTCTGTTCTTTTCAATCTTATAAGCAAGTAGTTCCTCAGCTTGTTTTAAATTATCTATATTTTCTATGGCTAATGAATCAGCTATAGTTATTTGATTAGATTGTAAGGCTTGTTCTAACCTTCTGGCTAGCTTTTCTTTTTCAAATTCTGATGGTTTGTCTTGTAAGAAAATACCATACTCATGTATTGTTACATCAGGGCTTACCTTCAAAAACTCTAATGAGTTACTTCCTATAGCTTTAACATATCCTTCTAGGTTTCCACCCTTAGCTGCATCCTGAATTCTAAGTGATATATTATATGATAATCTTTCTGTTAAAGACCTTTCTCCGTCTCCAATATAAGATAAAGCGTTATTTGTGCTTTCATTTGCTAAAGAAGCTACTCCTTTAAGTGTTCTTGGGTCAGGGGTGCTTCCATCAGATATTTCATTGAACCCTAAAATATCTCTAAGTAATTGTATGTTTCTGTTTATAATATCAAAATATCTAGCAGCTTCATCTCCTAATCCGTTGTTAAGTTCAGTTATTGGTCTCATTCCTGCTGAATTTCCATCCTCATCAACAGCTCTAAATACTAGATTACCAGTCTGATTGTATAAATCTATAATATCGAGAGGTTTCATAGCTTTTCCTCCTTTACCTAGAGGAACATTTTCTAAAGCACCTATCTCAATCATAATACCTTTTGGTCTAGCTCTTAACATCACATTTTGTAGTTTGTACCAAGACAACTGTATTTGGTCTGCTATAGATTTCATTTGCTCTCCTAAAGAGTATGTTACCATTTGGTATATATCTGGTGCTACTAAATGATAGGATAATGATGTATCAGATAATCTAGATTTTGCTCTCTTCATGTTAGTTTGTAGACCATAATCAAAATAGACATCAGTATCTATTACCCACTTACATTGATAAACCACCTTATAAGATGTTTTAGAATATTTCTTTTTTTCTGTATTTTTTTTAGGCTTATTAATTCTACCTACAACCTTGTTTCCTTTTGTGTTTATTCTTTCTTCTAAAACTATATCATTCACTGAGTAGAACTCTAGGTCTAAAACTTTTACTCGTAGCTTATCATTTTGTTTGTTATAGCTATTTGTTTTTCTTCCAAGCGGATTTCTTTTATCTGTATGTTCTTTGAATATTTCTTCATACTGCATAGGTGTGATTTGTTCACCTGCCATTTCTTTTAGGTCTGATATAGTCATTTCTACTATTTCGCCACAATATTGTATGTCTTTAAAGTTTTTATCAGAAGAATGAGATACTACTATATTTGATGGGTTTACTCTTCTAATCTTTATATTTCCTGCACTATCAAAAAATTCTTTATAACCTCCTACACCATAATCATGAATATCTTCTATGATTTGTTTTCTTAAATCTTCAAAAGAGTTTGTATTCATAATAAGTTTAATAGCCTGTTCCATTTCAGAAGCCATTTGATGTTTATAAGAATACATCATATGCATTTCTAATTCATCAATATCTTTAGGGTCTCTTTTACCGATTCCTATAGATTCTGTATTAATACCTTGTTTTTCAAACTCTTCTTTTAAAACTAAATTAGTCGCAGCTTTTTGATAAAACTTATCTTTTTCATCTAAAGCAACAGCATCTATTGCATCGGCTACAATATTATATGTTGATTTTTTTAATTTTCCTAACGCTATTCTTCTAAACTTAGGAATTATAGGAATTACATTCCAATCTATATTAAACCAACTTTCATCTCCACTTGCAGTTTTGTGTGGGTCTAACATTTTCTTATACTTAGTAATGGGTTGTTTACCAAGCATATATAATTTTATTTCGTGGTGTCTATCTTTTGCGTTGTAAAAACCATCAGGGTAACTATCTTGAAAATCTTTCCAAGCAGATTTTACATATTTAGATATCCAGTCTAAGTTCTTTTTCTTTGTGTCAATTAAATGAGATGGAAATGTTGCCATATTATATTGGGAAAATTTCTTTTATGTCGTACAATTTGTTGTCATCTTGTTTTTTTACTTCAAATTTTTTCTTGCCTGCTCCAACCAATGTCCAACCCGCTGCCATACAAGCGTCAAACTTTGTAGTATTTTTAATGTCAAATTGTAGTAAATCCTGTAGCAAGTTTTTATAATGTATCTTTTCACAGTTTTCATATACATACAATTCAAGTTCTTCGACCATCTGCTGATGTGTTTTAGCATTAGCAGATATGCCATATTTTTTAGATTTAGGGAGTTTCATTAAAAATCTTTCATATCCCCGCATCTCAAAATATTTTATGATACCTACTTTATTATCTTCGGGTAGTATTTGACACCCAAAAAAATGACACATCTTTAACATATCCTCATAGTATATCTCAGCAGTCTGAGGTCTATGAATATATTCACAAACAAATGTCTCTGATAACTCAGAGTTAGCATCATATTTTGCGTAGACGTAACCAGCTCCATCAGAGCGTCTACTATCTACAGTATAATTGTGGTCAAAAGGGTCAGCTCCTGCAACAAACTTATTTAAGTTGCGTGGGTACTTTTTTGTACCTCTTTGCTCAACCGCATTCCATCCACTTTTTGGGTCAATACTTTTATGCAATAAAAAATTGCCCTTTTTATCCTCCACAAATATCACACTAGAATCCCTCTTTCCACCCATCCATAGGAATTGACCTCTCTGGAGGTAGTCTTTTTCGGGCAACCAACTAATAGATTCTAGCTGTTTATTGATTCTAATAGCATCAAATAGACAACTTTCGCCCTCGTTCCAGAAGGCTTCTTCGATTGTGAAGGGGTTTTTTCTTATATATGAGGCTAACGCTCTAGAGTCATCTTGCAGGGATTCCCTTTCATTTAAATAGAATTGCTTTGCCTTCTCTTCATCTGGCTGTCCGTATTTATCATAGTACAATGTTTTGTATGCAGGAAGAAAATATCTGTAGAGTCCGCTTTTTGTTCTGTTGTTAGCATTCTTTACAGTCTGGTCTGAAGAGTCCCATAGCTTTTTAAACTGTTCTCCACCAGCGTCTAACTCTTCAACTGTAGTAGTATATAATGCTTTACCTATTATAGCACCATCTAACTGTAAACAAAACTGTACAACTTGATGTCTTTCAAAAACGTCAACATCTTTTGTTTTACCAGCTTCATCAGCAACGTATCTATGTAATTTAGTTCCATCATAAGAAAACTCCTCAGAAGATTTAAATGTTATACTACTTTCTAATTCTTTTCTTGGGTCGTACATATCTTGGTTTCTGCCTCTTCTGTTAGGTTTGAAAAACCTTAACTCTGACTTGGGGGTAATACCTTTCTCTGTGTCGTATACAGGAATAAAAAAATCAGGTAACTGTTTGAAAGGCATAATAACACCTTTTGCAAACACATTATTCTTTGCGTCTTCTAATGTCTTAGATTGTATTCCTCCAAGTGCATTTTTTGTTCTCGCTACATAATCATAAAGAAAAGCGCCTGCCCTGACGGTTTTTCCTTGTCTACGTTTCGTGCATTCTATCATACCTAAACAGTCTGGGTCTTGAATACAATATTCTAAAAAGTAAAAAAACTCCATGTCGGGTATTCTAAAATCGGGATATCCTGTGTCGAGCCTCCAGTGTGTTAAATAAAAATAGTGTAAGCCTGTCAAGTATGTAGGTTTACCATTGTTCATAAACCAAAATCCATTAGACCTTCTGTCCCACTCCTGTATTCTAAAGTTTTGCAACTCTAAATCAAAGTGTGTAGAATCTTTAGCTTGTGATAGTTTTTCTTTTTTAGACTTATCTAAAAAGTCTATTGGCGGTGTAGGTCTTTCCCAATACTGTTCTTTTTTCTGGGTGCTTCTTTGAAATACCCCTCGCTCATCAAATGTGGATGTGTGAACGTTATATACCATTCCTTCAGGTGGCACGTTACACTTGACGTTATTGATTTCGTATACCTCACTCTTTTTGTGTTTCTGGAACATAAGCAACCATCTCAGGGCTTGTCGGAGTTGATTGTATAGATTGTATCAACTTTTTATCTTGCCCATATATTTTTTCTTCGTAGGACTCTATCCTTTTAATAATAGCATCGCATTCATTCATGAGCTTACTCTTGATATCTAGCGCCTGTAATTTTTCTTTGTCTTGTTTAAAATTCGTAATAGGCTTTAATAACTCTTGATGATATTGCCATAAAACCTCTTCGTTAGACTGCAATATAGCCCATGACTTGTTGTTTTGATACTTCAGAAAGCTAGTGACCATCTGAGAAATGTCTCTGTCATCAAAATTAAATATCCTTTCTAAGCGCACACTATCCTTATCTAAATCATATCCAGCCAATCCTGCACTCTCTTTTTTACGCTCATCTACATCTGCAAACAACTGACGCATCGGAGACTTAATATCATACATATAAATGATATACTTAATCATCTTCTCTAGGTCTACCCTTCTATGTTTATGTAATCCACCAAACATACTTTTGAAAAGGGGCTTATTGTTTTCTAAGACATCTTCTTCGTTATGTATTGGTACACATAAGTTTTTAAAATCACTATCGTTGAATACCATTCTTATCTAAAAAGTTTTTTACCTCGCTGTATAAATTACCATATAACTCAGCTACATCTTCCGTATATGACCATTCACAATACTTCTTCATCTCGTATTCTAAATCTATTAATCGTTCTCTGGAGGCTTCTGGTATGTTCATAATTTATACTTGTTTATTATTTTTTCTATCTGTTTAAGTAATTCGTCTATAGTCGAGTTATTCTCAATAACTATATCAAAGTCTTCATATCCATCCATCTCTGTTTCTGAAACGTGAGTGTTCTCTTCTAGCATAATACTATCAGCGTGTTCGTTTACTACTTTTATTAGTAATCCCTTCTTTTTTTTAATAGCTTCCGCTTCGTTCAAAAAACGAACATCAGGAACTATTATATCTGCATAATCTAAATCAACAAACAAAGCATTTATCCAAAAGTCCTCTCCTAAATTATTTCTTATAGCATCAGTACCAAACTTCTGTAGCATATGTCTGTATGTTTTCATTTCTTTGTGTTGAAACTCTTTTGGCAGGTAGTCATTTTTTCTCTCATCTATAGTATCGTATTCTACTCCCGTTGCTATACTAACCATAGCCTTTATCTTATCAGCGAAAGAACATATCTTATAGTTTCCGTTTGACATCAACTGTATCATCTCAGCTACAGTAGATTTACCAGAACGCATTTTACCAGATATGCCTATTATCATTCTACCACAGTTTTAATCTTGTTAATGGTATGAGGAGGATAGAATATAGATTCTTTTTCGTCATTTTTTAAAAACCCCTTGTATGTCATCTCAGTAACTTTCATATTAAACTCATGCTCTGTTACTTTCATATTCAACTTATGAGACTGCAAATCATTTGTATATATTGTTATCATAAACTTCTTTATAGGCTCTTCAAACAAGCCAACATCATTAAACAAATCAATGTTTGGAACATCTTTAATATGTAGTATCATGTCTTTAGATTTAGTCCTCTCTACCTTATAGCCCATATCGTATAGCCTATTTAGGTCTTCTCTGTTATCATCCTCTTCGTCAAAGAATGCTTTTACCTCAATATCATCTTTCACACAAGAAACATATTTCATATCTTTCCTAATAAATCTTTTTTCCTTACACAATAATATTCTTTGCCCTCAATCTCGTTTTTAAACTCGAAATCAGGCTGGATATATACCACATCCTTATTAGACAACCCCATATCATTATCTGATATATAAGCTATCTGCGCCTTATCAGCCATTACTTTCTTATTAATACCCACTACTAAATCTCCCTTCATTCTTACATCAACATTCTTTCCTCCCACATTAACCGTCTTTCTCTCCTCTACCAATGGATTTACAAGCACCCACTCACATAAAGGAATAATATCCCCATTCCTAACCGTGCAGAATATCCTCTCTACATCAACAGAATAATAATCTCCATACAAATGCGAATCATCCACCACGTTGTAATGAAAATAAACCGTGTCCCCCTCCTTAATAATACCATACCTCTCATCGGTTAAATGTCTAGGCATTGAATATACCTCACCATATATCCTAGCATAATGAGTAGGATTAAACATCACGTCTACCTCCAACTTCAACTTACCATATTCCACCTCATTATTATAAGGCTTATCTATCTTAACTATTACAGAGTCTCTAAGTGCTTTTAATTTCTCCACGACAAAATCCACAAACCCTTTTATGCAATACTGTCCGCTCACCACACGACCTGCAAACCTTACAGCCTAAAAAGTATATTACAAAAAACCTCATAAGAGGATTAATAATTGGTTTTATGAACTCACTCATAACTTAATCTTTTAAATGTTACCTCGTCTATCTCTTTAATTTCTTTTAATAATACACTTTGTCTGTTTCTTACCTTATCTCTTTCCTTATCTGTTGAATCAATCCCCAACGTACTCTCTAATGCAGCCATCTCGTGTAACCTCTTATCTATTATATCTTTCACCTGCTTATTTGTAAAGTATTTTCCATAATTATCCCTGATGTCTTTTTGCGATTCTTTGAACTCTTTACCGCACTTGTCACACTTTTTAACATTTCCGTAGCTATTTATCATCATAACTTATTGGTTTTGTAATGTTTATAACAAAGTAGAGGATATTTATATATTTCAAAAAACATCCCCTACAATATATTTAAACCAAACTACAAGAGTATGTAACCCTTTATTTGCTAAATATAAGAATTATATCGGAATTATTTATAATAATTGGAAATAATTTATTTCTATTTTAAATATTTACTGGGTTAATGCGTGATTAGGGTTATGTAGTATAGCAAGCGGGTACGGTGTGCAAAAGGGAAACGCAAACCGCAAAACGGGGGCTTTATGTATTATGTAATATGTTTTCCAAAGTCTAAATAATAGTTTTTAATATGCTTTTTTATATTCTATTT
>TARA_B100000674_G_scaffold148836_2_pt1 | contig 17580 bp, 20 predicted proteins | sample TARA_B100000674 | Tara Oceans TARA_B100000674 (sample SAMEA2622759) | marine metagenome | biome: marine biome (ENVO:00000447); feature: surface water layer (ENVO:00002042); material: "saline water (ENVO:00002010), including plankton (ENVO:xxxxxxxx)" | depth 5 m
AGCACCGTTTCCGGACCGCTCAGCAAAGTCCTTGCCTGCTGAGGGGGCCTACCACTGCATCGTTAAACGTAACGGCGACCCCATCGACACACTGAAGATCAAAATCACGCGCGACGGTCCTGGCCACTGCCCCGATGATCAGCGGCCGGAAACCCTCTCTCAGCACAAGGGACAAATATACCAACTTCTATGGTTGAGGCGGTTTTCGGTGTTCTGCTGTGTCCTAGCGCAATCTTGTTAGTGTTAATTGATATTTTTTTACGCCACCGCATTCCATCAAACGTCAGTCAAAGCGATCGCGAATATATTGCGGTACTTCTATTGCTTTCATGCCCCTTTCGGCCTCTTTGTCTTCCACCACCATCACTCGACGCTCAAAACCTTCAAGCGCAACACGCCCATCCGCGTGGTCTATACGATGCTTGACGACAAAGGTTTTGCCGGACCATTCTTCAACCCAGCTTGTCATCTTCAGATCCGCCCCGAGTTTGCAGGCGTTCTTGTAGGTTGTGCCGTTTTCCACCAGCGGCATTCCACTGACACCTAAATCTCGGTCGAGCTCCACATAAGACAATTGATTCTCGGTAAACAGGCGCTCCGTTCCCTGGTCGAACCATTTATAGAAGTTGGGATAGAACACGATGCCAGCCGCATCGCAGTGGGCCCACTCCACTCTTATCTCGCTGACGAATTCCTTCACGGCGCCCCCAAATAGATTTCCCGAACGGATTTGATATTCCCACGTTTTAGCGCATATTGAACCGACCATGATCAGAATCGCACCATATGAAAAGCTGAGAGGGGTGGACGCCCCCGGTATCCGCATCCGCGACCATTTCCGTGGCTCACCAGAGAATGCGGGAACACCGATATACGGTCTTGGCGCCATGCGGGTTCTTACCGACACCCGGATCGCACCGCAAACCGGTTTCCCGATGCACGGACACCGAGAATTTGAGATCATCACCTATGTCTGCGAAGGCGAGATTGTGCACGAGGACACAACCGGCGCAAAGGGATTGCTGCGCATGGGCGACGTACAAGCCATGACGACCGGCAGCGGCGTTATGCACAGCGAGGCGAATCCGTGCTCCAGGCCGACGCGCGTCTATTAGATGTGGTTCCATACCGAAGAAGCCGTTCTTCCGCCCGACTACACCAACCTGAACGCACCCCCCGCTACGTCACCCGGAAGTCTCACGGTATTTGCTTGGGGCGCACCCGGCGTTGACGGCCTTATCCGAATTCGTCAGGACGCAATTGTTTCCGGCGGGGAGCTTCAGCGCGGCGGCTCAATCCTCTCCACGCCAGAACGTCGAGCATATGTCTTCGCGGTTGATGGGCCCCTGGCAATCAATGATGCGGGCCTACCGGCACGCGGCGGCGCCGAAATAAGCGGCGTAAGCGCGATACGGATTGTGGCTCAGGATACCCCGTCGAGGGTTCTTGTGATCGATGTAGCGGAAAAATTCTCTGCCTTGGCGGCTTGACCTTCTCGCTTTGCTTTCGCCGCAAACAGCCTATATTCGCTATTTGAAACAAATACAATCTCCGGATACTTCGATGTTCATCCAGACAGAAGAAACAATCCACTCGGATACGCTCCGGTTCCTACCTGGACGGGATGTCTACGCACCGGGTGCCGACCTGACCCAAGCCGACGCCGCGAAATCCCCGCTGGCTAAACGCATTTTCGACCTTGGCAGCGTAGTAAAGGTATCACTCGGTGCCGACGATATCCGGGTTACTAAGTCCGACGGTGCCGAATGGCACGTTCTGCGCCCGCAGGTTCTTGCCGCGGTGATGGATCATTATATGTCCGGCGTGGAGGTGATAGACGAAAGCGCGGCACCGGCCAACGAGGAATCCGAAGAGGAACTAACCGGTCCGGCAGCCGAGATTAAGGAAATTGTCGACAGCCGCATCCGACCGGCTGCCAAGGATGGCGGCGGCGATATCACGTTCAAGGCATTCAAAGACGGCATAGCCTATTTGCGGTTTGAGGGCGCAGCCTACGGCCTAATGCAGCCGATCCAGAACATGCTGAAGCATTACGTGCCAGAGGTGGAAGACGTGTGCGACGCGATCGATCTCGAAGACCGCCCGGGTTTGCAGACCGACGAAGGCAAGGCAATCCTTCAGCTTCTCGACGATCACATCAACCCACAGGTCTCTGCGCATGGCGGGCATATCTCTCTAATCGACGTCAAAGAAGATACGGCATTCGTCCGTCTCGAAGGGGGCTGCCAGGGTTGTTCGGCATCGTCCGCCACCCTACGCCAGGGCGTCGAGGTAGAGATCAAAAAGCTTGTCCCTTCCATTGCCCACGTGATCGACGTCACGGATCATTCGGCTGGTGAAAATCCCTACTACAACTGATTTCCGCTCCCGGTTGACGTAACTACCGCCAAACCACACGCAATCGGCCCTCGGGTCGAAGACATCTCGAGATGAATTCGAAGCTATCTATGTTCGACGAGGCATTCGTCAAATCAAAAAGCCTCACTACCCATCAACCGGACGAAAGCTACGGAATGTGCTTTCTGAAGTGTGACGATTTTATCGCACTAGCCGAGACCGGAAGCAGCAAGGTCATCGCAGGTTAACCGCGTATGTATCTCCGAAATACGAGCAGCAACGCAGTGAGAGATACGTCTACGATTTTGCCATACTCGCAGCGAACCGTCGGCAGAGGAAAGCGACGGACCTTATTCGCGAGGTACCGAATATTGCCGCTTCGATCGACGCTCACGTAATTTTAGTTCAGCCAAGTCACGAATACGAAACCGCAATAGCGCTATATAACAAACTTGCTTTTCGCGAATCCGTGCTGCGTTTAGGTCTTCCTGAGGTCCCTATCGATTAACGCCCCGAATGCACTTTTTGGACGATCATGGACGGGGTGAGCGGCGCACCGGAAATCTGAACGTCCCAAGGCGACAACGCGTCCTCGATTGCGGCGATGATCGCGGCCGCAGCGGGGATCGTGCCGCCCTCGCCAGCGCCCTTCACGCCTAGTGGATTGATCGGTGTTGGCGATTCCACATGGGTTACGTCGACGTTGGGTGTCTCTGGTGCCGACGGCAGCAGGTATTCGGCGAATGTGGCGGACACCGGGTTGGCGTTGTCGTCGTAGATCATCCATTCCAGAAGTGCGTTACCAACCCCCTGAGCCACCGCCCCCTGTACTTGCCCGTCAACCACGAACGGATTAATCAAAGTTCCCGAATCATGGGCCATAGAATAGTTTAAAATATCCACGTAGCCGGTATCGGGGTCGACCTCGACTTCTACGACGGCAGTGCCGTTGCAGTAGGATGATTGTGAGGGTGAAAAATAATGTGTCGCCTCCAAGCCGGGTTCGACCCCGCCGGGCAGAGAGAATCCGGGCATGCCCTGCACCGCACGCGCGACGTCCGATAACGGGACGGACAGGTCAGAGCCCTTGACGAAAACCCGGCCGTCTTCGATGTCCATGTCTTCTTCGGCGGCTTCCAGCATATGGGCTGCAACCTTGATAGCCTTCTCGCGAACCTCGTTGGATGCCAGGTGCACGGACGAGCCAGCATTGACCGCGATCCGGCTGGCGAAGGTGCCGACGCCCGACGCTATCTTGCCGGTATCACCCTTCTGGACATCAATATCCTCTACCCCGACGCCGAACTTGTCGGCGCAGACCTGGGCCAGCGTTGTCCAGTGACCCTGGCCGGAATCGCCGCCGCCGGTGTAGATGCAAATACGCCCGGACGGTTGAATGCGAACGGTGGCCCCTTCGAAGGGCCCCAAACCCGTGCCTTCAACATAGTTCGCTACGCCGATTCCGATATGGCGGCCCTCAGCGCGGGCGGTTTCCTGCCGCGCACGGAACCCATCGTAGTCGGCGATGCGCAATGCTTCTGCCTGGCATTTCGGGTAATCGCCAGAGTCGTATGTCATCGGCTTACCGTCGCGGAAGATCAGGCCCAACGCATAGGGCATCTCCTCCGTCGGGATCAGGTTGCGACGCCGAATTTCCGCGCGGTCGAGTCCGAGCTTATCGGCAGCGCGATCCATCAGGCGCTCCATCGCGAATACGGCCTGCGGCCGCCCCGCCCCGCGAACCGGCGTGACGGCAACCTTGTTGGTCAGCGCAACGCGGGTTTCAAGTTCGTAGGTCGGCAGCACATACGGCCCGGGCAGTGTCGTCGCCGATATGTAGGGAGAGATAATGCCCCACGGCATATAGGCCCCCGTATCGTGGATCATCTTTCCCCGGACGCCCAATAACTTGCCGTCGGCATCCACGGCGATTTCCATCTCCCAATACTGGTCGCGTTCCATATTGGTTGCGAGAAAATTTTCACGTCTGTCCTCGATCCACTTGACTGGCCGACCGAGATCCTTGGCGATCACGGGGATCAGCGCCTCCTCGACATAGTAAACGGTCTTCGGTCCGAACCCGCCGCCAACATCGGGTGCAATCACGCGTACCTTATCTGATTCCCAGCCCAACATATCGACGACGTTCTGTTTCACCAGGAATGGAGACTGGGTTGCCGACCAGATGGTTAGCATATCGTCTATTTCGTCGTATTCCGCCACGACGGCACGGTTTTCGATCGCGAAGCCGCCTCCCCGGTGGATCCAGTATTCCTCCCGATGCTTCAGATGAGCCTCGGCAAAAGCCTTTTCCACGTCGCCGTATCCAACGATGTACTTGGCTCCTTCGTTGTTCGACGACGTCGAATGACACATTGGCGCTCCATCTTCGAGCGCCGATTTGCAATCCGCCGCGCCGGGAAGGATATCGTAGTCGATCTCCACCAACGTCGCGGCATCCTCGGCGTTGTATCGGGTGTCGGCCACAACCAGCGCGATGGGCTCGCCCGCGAAGCAAACCTCCCGGCCCTCCAGCAGCCGCTGCTGAAAGGGTTGGGAAATTGCTGGGTTGGGCACCTGAAACGGCACCGTCTTATCGCGTAGGTATTCCGGCAGATCTGCGCTCGTGTAAACCGCGACCACACCGTCATGCGCCAACGCCGCAGACGTGTCGATCCCATTGATCTTGGCATGGCTATGTGGACTGCGGACGAACGCTGCTTCCAACATACCGGGGAGATGAAAATCGTCAGTATAGCTGCCCCGTCCCGTCAGCAGCCGCGGATCTTCCAGCCGCGGCACCCGCGCGCCGAACATCTTGGCGCCCATCGGGCTAGGCTCCTGCCTGTAGCCTCTTTGCCGCGTCGAGGGCGGCGGCCACGATACCCTGGTACCCAGTGCAGCGGCACAGGTTGCCGCTGATTGCCTCACGGACCTCGCGCTCGGTCGGGTCTGGATTTTCTTCTAGGAATTCCAACAGCGTTGTAAGCATGCCCGGCGTGCAGTACCCGCATTGCAAACCGTGATTATCTTGGAATGCCTGTTGCAGAGGGTGCAGTTCCTGATCGTTGGGCGCGATGCCTTCCACGGTTCTGATTTCCTGCCCGTCCGCCTGCACCGCCAACATAAGGCATGACCGCGCAGTCTGGCCGTTCAGCAGGATTGTGCAGGCTCCGCACACGCCATGTTCGCAGCCGACATGGGTTCCGGTCAGTAGACATTCATGACGAATGAAATCGGAAAGTGTTAGGCGTGTTTCAACTTCACGCTCGAAAGTTTCGCCGTTAATCGTAACGGAAATTGTTCTACGGTCGCTCATCTAAGGTTCATCTCCGTTCCGTTGACTGCGCGGCTGTAAGCCTTGGCGAGCGCACGCCGAGTAAGCACCGCCGCAAGGTGCTGCCGATACCACGCCGGCGCGTATACATCTTCCATCGCATCGATCTCGCGGCATTTTTCTGCGATCTCGGTGAAAAGATCCGCCGAACCGGTTTCCCCAGCGAGCCCCTCTTCCGCCGCGGTAACCCGCAGCGGCGACGGCCCGACACCGCCAACCGTTATGCTGGCTTTCGTAATCTTTCCACCGTCTGCCACGTCAAGTAGTACCGCCGACGACGTAATCGCGTAATCACCATGGCGGCGGGCAAATTCGACAAAGGCGTAGCCATGACCTTCTGGCCAGATCGGGACCCGGATTTCCGTCACCATCTCGTCCAGATCAAAGGACGGCGTCATGTACCCCATCGGAAAATCCGCCATCGCAATATCACGCTCACCGCCTTTTTTACGCACGCTAACGATAGCATCTTGGGCCATGGACACGGTTGGAAGTTCGGCACTAGGATCGAGATGTGACATCGAGCCGCCGTAGGTGCCGCGGGTACGGGTCTGCCGGTGGCCGACATTCAAGATCGCTTCCTTCATCAAGGGAATCTTCTGCGAGACAAGGCCTGAAAACTCAATGTCGCGTTGACGGACCATACCACCGAACACGAGCGCGTCACCGTCATCGCGGATATAGGACAGGTCTTCAATCCTGTTGATGTCGATTACGTCGTCGGGCAAGACAAAGCGCATATTCAGCATCGGCATCAACGACTGTCCGCCGGCCAGAAGCTTGGCGTTGTCTTTTTCGGAAAGCAAGGCAACGGCATCATCGACGCTGCGCGGATCGTGGTAGGTAAAAGGAGGTGGTTTCATATTACACCGAGAACATGTGAATGGAGCAGGCGCCGTGATCGAAGCCGGATATTCCGCCGCCTGTGCAATGGGTCAGCCCGACCTTCGCGCCTTCAACCTGACGGTTTCCAGACTGTCCGCGGAGCTGTCGGACGACTTCGACGATTTGGGCGGTACCTGTCGCGCCGATCGGATGCCCTTTCGACAGTAGTCCGCCTGAGGGATTAATCGGAATACGACCGCCGATGGATGTGTCCCCATCCTCCAGCAGCTTCGCGGACTCGCCCTTGTCGCAGAATCCAAGAGCTTCATAATATAGAAGCTCGGCAATTGTAAACGCATCGTGGACTTCCGCGACATCGACGTCATCAGGCCCGATCGCAGCTTCTTCATAAGCCTGCTTGGCACCCCGTACTGTGATTTCCGGCGTGGTCATGTCGCGGAAACCGGTCATGTATTTCCCGGAATTCACCTCCGAACATGCAACACGCACCGGCTTGGTCGTGAACTGCTTCGCTTTTTCTGCGGACGCGATCACCACAGCCGAAGCGCCGTCGCCCGAGGGACAACAGTGCAGCAGGGTAAACGGATCGGCTATCTCGCGCGCGCCCAGTACTTCTTCCAGCGTCACTTCGTTGCGGTACTGGGCATCTTCGTTCTTTGCGCCGTGCTTGTGCGCCTTGACAGCCACCGAGGCAAGCTGCTCTTTCGTCAGACCGTGGTCGTGCATGTAGCGGCGCGCGCGCATGCCGTAGAGTGCCGGCATGACTAATCCGTGTGTGACCTCGAAATCCTCTTTTTCCAGCGGCAGCGTCCCACCACCGAACTTTGTAAGCTTCTCAACGCCAAGGACCAGCACGACGTCGTATACACCGGCCGCAACCGCGATATAGGCCTGACGGAACGCTGAAGACGACGAGGAACAGGCATTCTCCACGTTGGTGATGGGCAAACCGGTAATGCCGAGTTGTTTAAGTACCCGCTGGCCAGACATCATGCCCCCCAGCGCCGACCCGCAGTAGGCAGCCTCGATATCCTTCTTGTCGACGCCTGCATCCTCAATTGCTGCCTTAACCGCCGGCCAGCCGATTTCAGCCAGCGTTTTTTCCCGATATTTAGCAAAGGGAATCATTCCGACACCAATTACGGAAACTTCTCGCATATTCGCTCCTCTACCCCTTCGCCGGGGTGAATGCGTAACTTTCCACCGTACCATTCTCACCCTCACCGACAACGGTCGTCGTCAGAGTTACCGCCATGTCCATTTCCAGATCCGCCGCATCGACGCCAACAATGTGAGCAAAAACGCGAACGCTTTGTGGCAGATCCACGTAACCCGCAATATACGGCACGTTCCAACCCTTCGGCGCAACGTGCACTACAGACCAAGTATAGAGAGATCCGCTATCGGGAAGTTCGAAATCTCTGACATTCTCCGACATGCATTCGGGACAGACGGGCGCGGGTGGAAAAGCTCTCGTGCCGCAGTCGGCGCATTCTAGCCCGATTAGCGTTGGCGTCCCGTCCGTCGCCAGCCTCAACGCGGCACCATCAAGCGGGTATTTTTCATGAATATTTTCGGCGGTCTGCGCCATCGGTCGTCCTCTTCCTCGCAAAACTTGTATCAATCGGGCGAAGGCCCGGCAAGCATCACCACATCGCTCCACCGCCATCAATCACCAGGGTCTGACCGGTGGTAAAATCGCTTTCAGCCGACGCGAAATACAGACAGGCGCCGATTAGGTCTTCCGGATCCTGCAGACGTTTTAGCGACCGACCCGCCAGTTTCGCCGCGGGGCCCCCGTCGCGCCAGTCGGAGCGGGCTTTCACGTTTTCCGACATTGTGGAACCGGGCGCGATCGCATTGACGCGGATACCATCTTCACCCAATTCCTTTGCCATCGCCCGCGTCATGCCGAATACCGCGCCTTTCGATGCATCGTAGTGCAGATAAAACGGAAGCCCGGTGAAAATCCGGCTGGTCGAGATATTGATGATCTTGCCGTAGCCCTGTTCCCGCATGACCGGTACGACGGCCTTGGAACACAAAAATGTACCGCCCACATTGACGGACATGACCTGCTGAAACAGTTCGGGCGAAATTTCATCAATCGAGGCGCGATCGAGCTTGCCGAAAATCGCGGCATTGTTGATCAGCACGTCGATGCGCCCAAAGGCGTCCATCGCAGCAGATGCCATATCCTGACAGGACTGCCAGTCCGAAACATCATTCTGCAACGCGATGGCCGCTCCGCCGACCGAGGCAATTTCACTGACGACCGCGCTAGCATCGTCTATATCTGATACGACCAGCTTCGCCCCTTCGGCCGCCAGCGCTTTTGCGTAAGTCGCTCCTATGCCCTGTGCCGCCCCGGTCACAATGCAGACGCGGTTCTTCACCCTGTCGGACATTTCGCTTCCCGATACCTAATTAATGATTAGCTATCTAAGGGTATCGAGGCCGCTAAAATCTGTAAAGTTTTAGAGGTCTTCAACGAATGCATGGGCGGCCGCGATCGCTGCATTCCTGTTGTCTTCATGAGTTCGCCCCGATGCTTTTCGGGGCTTCAGATCATGATCACCGTCGGGTAAATACTCAACTTGGATCGACGGCGACAGGCTGTAGCTGGTGACTTCTTCCTTCTTCCCGAAAGGGTCGCGTTCGCCCTGTAGGATTAGCGTCGGCGTTTCCAGTGATTCGAGGTGTGTCGTGCGCGGTTTTTCGGGTTTGCCGGGCGGATGAAACGGGTAACCCAGGCAGATCAACCCGGCGACACCCGCCTCGTCGGCTATCATGCTGGCAATACGTCCGCCCATGGACTTACCACCGATCACAAGATTCTTCGGTCCGAGTTCCGCAGCGACCTGCAGGTAAGCTTCGATTAGAACCGATACCCGGTCCGGCGGACGCCGTTTACCGTCCTCGCGCCGTTTAACCATGTAGGGAAATTCGAACCGGGCAACCCGCAGTTCCCGTCCCGCAATGCCGATTGCGGTTCTTTCCATGAATACCGAGTCCATCGGCGCGCCGGCGCCGTGGGCCAGAACGACGGTGTATGTCGCATTATCAGGACCGTTGAACAGAAATTTGCTCATTGACTTACATCGGACCCGATTGAAAACGCACCACAACGGCAACCACTATCCCGATCAGGATCAGCAGGAGCAGACGACGAACACCCATCAATCCCGTCCGGTTTTGATATTTAACAGGATCAATCCGGGCGCCGCCGGATCATCACGATATCGCGCGACGAAAAGACGTTTTCGCCACGCTGGTTGGTCAGCACGAATTCCCAGATCGCGAGACCTCGATCGGGTCGTGTTTTGGAGTCGCGTTTGCCGACGCACTCTTGACGCATGAAGAGTTCGTCGCCGACGCGCACCGGCTTCAGGAAATTCTGATCCTCGATCTTAGCCGCGCCAATAATCGCAACATTGCGTTCGACGCTCATGATCATGCGCTGTTTGAGGGCGATCGTCAGAACGCCGGACGCGATTAGGCTGTCGTGAACCGTGGCTTCGCCCCCTGCATCGCTGATATGCATCGGCAATGGGTCGTAGCGGGTGGCAAAACTGATGATTTCATCGGCCGTAACGGTAATCGGCCCGGCTTCACAGACCTGGCCGATCTGAATATCTTCAAGAAACAGCTCGACTACCGGTCCCGGCTCGACGTCATTGATTTCAGAGATGTTCTTGTTCATTTAGCGGACATAGCCGACACCTGCCCATTGCGCAATTACGAACTCAGTGAACCGTCAGCGTTTCGCCGACTAACGGACAAGCGATTTCGCTGGTGCTGCTGATATCGAATTAATCCGAAGGGTCGCTTTCGCCACAAACTGTAAACGTAATACGGCAACCGGTCCCATCGTGTAGATATCTTGTAAAGATTGCAGACTTCTGTCGTAATCCTCAGCGGTCGCGGCGCCGGTTAGAAAAAATTGCATTCGACTTTCCCTCTGACGCACCGACCTATGTCTTCAGAACCGCCCACCATATATTGATTGGGTATACTCTATTAATGTTATCCAATATCAGGTTGTGTGCGACCCATATCAGGCGTAGTAGATCCTTTAGATGAATCAAAACACTTCCGAGCAAAAAAAAACCGAAAGCGGTTGGGTTAAGCCAGTCACCGAATACGGTCCTCTGGCCATATTTTTGGTTACCTACTACATAGAGGATTTGTATGCAGCGACTGCTGCGCTGATGGCCGCTACCGCCGTTGCCTTGGCAGTTTCCTTGGTCAAGAATCGTCGGGTCCCTATTATGCCGGTGATTACGGCTGTTATCGTGGGGATATTCGGTGCGCTGACGCTGATCTTCAACGACGACACCTTCATCAAGATGAAACCCACGATCGTTCAGGCGCTACTCTGCGCGATCCTTTTGGGCGGCCTCCTCTTTGGAAAAACGCTGTTGAAACCGGTCATGGGCTCGGCCTGGCCTATGACAGACTCTGGCTGGCGCATCCTGACCCGCAATTTTGGTCTGTTCTTCGCCGCGATGGCGGTGGTGAACGAAATTGTCTGGCGTACTCAGTCAGAAGAGTTCTGGGTCAATTTCAAGGTGTTTGGAAGCATTGCGCTGACACTGGCCTTCAGCATGACGCAGGTTCCAACGCTAAACCGTTATAAGATCGACGAGCCGGAAAACTAGTGCTTCAGGCGGCGGCGTTTCGGGGGCTGATAATAAAAGCCGGTACCTTCGGCGAGGCAGGCCCCATCGGGTGGGCCAGCATTACTCCCCGTGGACGGAAAACTCGTTGATGCAACCGCATAACCGGAACCCGAACGAACCCAGAAATTCTTGAGCCCGATTTTGTTGCGTTAACCCGCCTGCGCCACCGACAACTTGCCTGTCACGCCGTGCTTTTCGATTAATCCGGCCACCAACCCACCCTCCTTCGACTCCTCAACGAAGTCTGACAGGAACACCGCTGCCGCGTCGTTTGCCTTTGCCGTACCTACCGCTTGTTGCACCGCGGTGAACCGGCCGTCCAGTATACGCGCACCGGGAATATTAGGCAGGCCTTGGGTCATCAGCGGACGCAGACCGGCTAGTGCATCTAGCTTTTCGTCGAGGAACAGCTTCGTCGCGCCAGGCAGGCCCTTCGCCCTCACCAGTTCCGCGTGTTTAAGGTTGCTGGTAAGGAATAGATCGTAGGCACTACGTTCCGACACGGCAATACGGATACCGGGCTGATCGACCTCTTCGATCGATTGTAGCACCGACCCGGCAGGTAACATGTAGGTCGCCTCGATCTCCACATAGGCGGCAGTGAAAGCGATTTTCTCGGCTCGAGTTGGCTCCGCGCCAATCAGACCAATATCCCAGACGTCGTCCTCTACCGCATCGGCCAGTTCGCCAGGGGTAGAGAACGTTACGTAGGCTATTGGAACGCCAAGATACCCCGCGATTTTCGCTGCGAATTCCGGTCCAACCCCATCGGGATCGCCGGATGAGGTTTCCCCCGTCACCAACAACTTGTTCGCCATGTTAATCCCGGCACGCAGCGTGCCGGTCGGTACGAGTTGGGAAAGTAGTTCTTCGATCATAAAAAATCCGCAGCAATGAGTGTGTCTGCGGATTTTTAAGCCTCTCAGGCCGTGAAGGCTATTCCGCGGCGACGGGGCGGCGCAGTTGGTCAGCTTCCGGCAAATCGTATTCGGCCAGCACGCGGTCGACCGTGCCCGTCATTTCGTCCCACGGGCATTCGATGAAGCTGTACAGCGTGTTGATGAAGGCGGGACCTGCATAAAAGCGCTCGTATTGCTGATGCCGTCCAGCGAAATCGCTACCCAGGAGGTCCCAACCCATTTTTAGGAACTTCATCCGTTCTATTGCCGACTGCCCAGGCACCGACCAGTAGGTTTCGAATTTGTCCTTCAACTCTGGATTGTTAATCACCGAAACATCGGCCGGCATCTGGAACGGCCCGCCCCCCATCAGCTCACGTACGGTTTCGCAAATCGTGGCGTAGTTCTGGGTACACCAGTGTAGCGCACCATACATGTGCCGCCGGTTCACGTTGTAACGTCCGGGGACCATTTCCTCCGCATCCTCTATCTGACCGGCGATCATAGCGTTAAGACCAGCCTCAGCTGCAGCCAGGCGGCCAAGTGTGTCGCGTACGGCGGGCACCTGAAGAACATTGTTGAGTTCCGCAGATTTGCGGGCGATGCCGAGGATGAGCTTCAGCTTCTCTGAAAAGCGAACATTGGACTGATGATTGCCCATGGCGTGGCTGGGGGTCTGAAAATAGATGTTCCGCGACAGTGCGGCATTGTTATGGGTAAAAACACGCTCCCACGGCACCTTCACATCTTCGAAGATCACCATCGAATCCGTCTCATCGAATTTCCAAGCAAACGGTGCATCAAATTCCGACACGGCAAATCTCTCGAACGGTTTCCGCGTCCAGATTGTTACCCCGTCCCAGTTCAGCGGCACGGCGCAAGTAATGCTCTCAGCCGCCTGCTCTTCACCAAGTGGCAGCAGATTTCCGACCCAGGTCTCGTTCGAAAACACCGCCGACGTGCCCAGCATTTTCATGCCATTTAGCGTCACGCCTTCCTTGTCTGCCGCGGTGACGCGTAATGTCGGGACGGTCAGACCTTCACGCTGATACAGCTCTGGCTGACGGGCACCCTGAGGCGGCAGCACCGTGTAGCAGGCGAAGGTGTCGTTTTTGCGCATGTAATCGTAATAGCCCCGCAGGTGTGCGGCCGAGCCCTTAAGATTTTCTTCGAACAATTCTGGCTTCCACAGCAGACCGGTGACGAAGCTCGCGACATGGTCCGGCGACCTGCCGATGAGCCCGCAGGTCCACTCCGCGACGCGACGGTGGGTTTCTCGACGTCGACGGAGATCTTCCTTCGACTTCGGTTTGAGATACCAGGACGTGCTGAGCTCACCGTCCTCGTCCTCATACGCCATCACATCGATATTCTCCGGATCGCGCTTGCGATCGTAGATCATTGCGAAGGACTGGGCGGCGTTTCGAAATGCCGGATGCGTGGTAACGTCCTCCACAAGTTCGTCGCCGATATAAACTCTTCGTCCATCGCGCAAAGAGTCGAGGTGCTGATCGCCTGTCTTTAGCATCAAGTATCTCCTAAATATAATGTAAGCCGGTCAGCGCCAGACTGCGCCTACCGCTATGTCTCCAATTTCGGTGTGTTCCCGGGCCAGCGTTTCCGCCGTGTCGGCGGCACGCGCGCTGGTCTTGGCCATGTGTTCGACGATTTCGCGGAACCGGGCAAAAGTCTCCGGCCCCATCCCGTCGAACAGTTCGCCATTGATGGCCTGCAGATGAGGCGTAAAGGAGTCGATCGCGGCCTGACCTTCCGCAGTCAGTTCAAGGATCACGCTGCGCCCATCTTCGGGGTTTGGTCGTTTATCGAGAAAACCGCGCCGCATCAGTTTTTTCGACTCCATGGTGACATAAGCTCCGGACGTGTGAAGCCGGTCAGCGATCAGCGAAACAGTAACACGATAGCTGGGCGTCAATTCCGCTACGACCATGAGGATGTGATACTGGATCCCGGACAGGCCGAGCGCCGTTGCCATACGTTCGCGGATCCGGTCGAAATTCACCGTCATAGTAAAGATGCCATAGATCAGCTTCCGGAAGTCAGCATCCCCGCCTGACTGATCCAGCATTGCATCCAACGTCGTGGAGGGCGGGAGCGTCCAGCCCGTGTCGGGAAGTTCAGTAGTTGAGGTCATCTGGCGTTAGCTCTGATCAGACATTTATATCAGAGACATAGCTAAATTATTTATATGTATCAACTGAACAAATCCCCTCCTTAGCAGGCGACATTCATGGGTTCATGCGCATTCGGCGATATTTGGCCGCATACCTGCCGTACTTATCCGGCTGACCGGTTTTCGCAGCATTTCGCAGGCCTTCACCAGTCCGAATATTTCGGCCAACACAGAACTTGCGATGTCCGGTTGGTTAGCTCCGGCATTGTTTCGGTTATCTTCGAGAACGGCAAACGCGTGTTTCGGAAAACAATTGGCGTGTCTGGCGACACAACCGGAGCGCCGGTCAACTCGACAAAACCTGTTTGGGATCCGCTCGGTCGTTAAATCGATGACGGCTTTTGGCGGGGCCCGATCTTTAGGCGGCAGTAGAAGCGGCACCACAAGCACATAACCGGCGGAATAGACCCCGCCGAGCCAACCGGGTTACACATTCGTCATCTTTCATATCGCATCAACGCCGGCAGCACCGCTCCGACGGTCATTAACGTCACCAGATAAAGCACTAGAGATGTGCAGCAGAGGGTCGTAGGCGCGGTGGGTCTTATCCAGCTTGCTTAAACGCTATCCGACAGCAACAAATGGTGGCCATCACCCATTTATTGAACTCGGACCACGCATGGGGCAAAATGCGTCGAAGGTTAAGATAGGGGTTCGAATGTCGGAAACTCTGGAACGGCTGGTTGGCGACGAAGACATCGACGCTTTTCACAAAGACGGTGCAATACGTTTGCGGGGTGTCTTGTCTAAGGATTGGCTCGACCTTTTAGCTGAAGGGTTTGAACAAGCAGTTGCTTCTCCCGGTGAGTTTTCCAAAAGCTACGGCCCAGAAGGTGCGCCCCGATATTACACCGATCACCGACTTTTCAACAGGTTCGAGCCTTTCAAAAAGTTCCTGTTCGACAGCCCGTTGTCACAGATTGCCGCCGAGATTCTTGGCGCGACACGGATCGATCTGTACGACGAACATCTACTCATCAAGGAGCCTGGCGCCCCAGCGCCGACATACTGGCATCACGACATGCCATATTTTTCTATCGACGGATACGATTTGGCCAGCATCTGGTTTGCCCTCGACCCGACCCGCGAAGACACCGGTGCGCTGAAATTCGCCAAGGGTTCGCACAAATGGGGAAAACTTTATCGGCCAGTTAAAATCGGTGAAAACAAACCGGTCGACAGCTTCAACCGCGACAACCTGATCGCGACGGTACCGGATATAGACAACAATCCAGAAGATTATCCCACCGTCCTACTTGAAACCGATCCCGGTGATATTCTGGTATTTCACGGATTGACGCTGCACTCTTCGTCCGGCAATGCCAGCACGGACATAACTCGGCGCGCACTGTCGCTCCGTTTTGCCGGTGACGATATCCTCTGGAAAAACCGGTCTGACGCACCGCTGATATTCGAACGTACTCTCGACGACGGCGAGCCACTGAGCAGGATTTCCGATGAGTGCCCGCAGGTGTGGCCGCAGGCCTCCTGAGGGGGATTAATCTTCCCGGCGTAGCATCGCGCTCAGAAACAGAATACTGAGCGCCGAACACCCTAGGATCACAATTCCCATGGGCAACGCCGTACCGTCGTGAAGCACGCCGACGCAGACACCGGACACTGCCCCGCACCCGTAGCGCACCGACCCGACCACTGCAGATGCAGTTCCGGCGTTGTCAGGAAAATACTCTAAGGCGCCCGCCGCCGCATTCGCGTTTATTACGTTCAGCGGTAGCGTAAAGACGACAATTCCCGCGACAACGCCCCAGACACCCCACACATCGGTATAGATCAGGACGAACAGGATCGCAGCGCCGGCCACCAGAAGCCAAACACCTATCTTCATCATCTCCCGGACACCTTGGCTAATCACAAGCTTGCTATTCAGCCAGCCGCCTGCGAGCACGCCGATCACGTTCAGCGTGAAGATATATCCCAGATGTTCAGGTGCAACGCCGTAGAATTCGATAAACACAAATGGCGCGCCCGACAGAAATGCGAATAACGCGCCAAATGAGACCCCCCCCGACAGCACATACCCTAGGGCCTGACGATGTGTCAGGACCCTGCCGTATCCTCGCAACAACGGGCGAATGCCGGGCTGGGACCGGCGCCCTAGCGGTAGGCTCTCGGGAACACCGATCATTACCACGACGATCGCGAGGACACCGCAGATTACAAGCGTCCAGAAGATTGCCCGCCAACCGATCCAGACTAACAGATACCCGCCGATTACGGGCGAGATCATCGGCGCCAGCAGAATAAACATCAGCATCAACGACATCGCACGTGCCATGTAAGTGCCTGAAAACTGGTCGCGGATGATCGCCCTCGACAAAACGGTTCCCGCGGCACCGCCGACGGCCTGTAAAAAGCGGTAGACGGAGAGACTTTCGATGCTGCTTGCGGTAGCGCACAGGATCGTCATCACGATGAACAGAACAATGCCTGACAACAGGACAGGGCGGCGGCCGAACCGGTCAGACAAGGGACCATATCCAAGCTGTCCCAGTGTGAAACCTAGCATGTAACCGCTGAGCGTCAGCTGTACGTGCGAGGCGGTAGTTGCGAATTCCTCGCGGATCGTCGGGAAAGACGGCAGGTACATATCGATCGAGAGCGGCGCCAAGGCGGCCACCAGACCAAGACACACGATCAAAGGCAATTGCGACGGCGGCGTCTCGGATGACATGGCAGGCTTTTCTGTCAAAACGTTGCGGACTTAAACCGGTCCGGGCAGATCCAGTCCGACCCCCTTAAGATGCTCGAATAGCTCGGCAAGCATGGCTGTATCTTCCGGCGGCAAGGGCGGCTTCAGGATCGAAGCGATATTGGACTCCAAGTGTTCAATCTGGCTGGTACCAAACAACACCACATCTGCCCCGGGCTCGTGGCGCACGTAACGATAGGCCGCGTCGATGACGTTTTCGGCACCACCTTCGCGCACCAAAAACCCGAGGGGTTCCTGGGTGTCAACAAGCCAGCCAGGTAATTGTCCATTAGCCGCGAGTTCGGTCATCGTCGCCTGCAGTCTGCCCGGAACGCTGAAAATATTACGCACGACAAACATCATCAACGTACCGATACCACGATCCATAGTCCGCGGAAGCACCGCCGTGCGCGCAACCTGATGCATCATGTTGAAGCCCGGCATCATCACATCCCAGCAATCGTCGTTCACGGCCCGCTGTAGCATGGTCTGACCGTAATCGTTTGGTGACGTCTCCGTTATGCCGAGAAAGCGAATTTTTCCGGCGCCGCGCGCGC
>TARA_B100000674_G_scaffold464855_1_pt1 | contig 17559 bp, 15 predicted proteins | sample TARA_B100000674 | Tara Oceans TARA_B100000674 (sample SAMEA2622759) | marine metagenome | biome: marine biome (ENVO:00000447); feature: surface water layer (ENVO:00002042); material: "saline water (ENVO:00002010), including plankton (ENVO:xxxxxxxx)" | depth 5 m
CAAAAAACGTATGACAGTTAACGCTTATACCGTAAGCAAAGCGTTCGTATTTTACAATGATTGCAAGAGCATTGTGAAAATGTACTATCTAAATGATGTGCCTTTTACGTTTGATGAATTGCCAGATGGTCATCTTTGGGATAAAGATTTAGTTGAAGAAGCAACTAGAAATATGCCACTAGATGTAGAAGATGTTTATAAAGGATCAAACTACTTGATCTCTGAACAATGTCATCCTATGTTTGACAATATTAAAATTATTAACCCAGAAATATTGCCAGAAGATCTGGTATCTTATTTTGATGAGGAAGATTTAAGGGGATAAATAAAACATAGAAATCTAACGGTTGTCAGAATAAGATGCCTCTTAATAAGCTTGAGAACTTTATCAAGAATGCCGAAGGTCGCATTCTTTACGTTAACCCTAACGACCTTGACTCTACTGATGGTATTGAAAACCAGGGTAATTCGTTAACCAAACCCTTCAAAACTATTCAGAGAGCATTGCTGGAATCGGCAAGATTCTCTTACCTGAGAGGTGATGATAACGATCTGGTTGAAAAGACCACTATTCTTGTGTTCCCTGGTGATCACCTGATTGATAACAGACCTGGTTATGCTATTAAGGACGTTGCAAACGTTGCAACTGCTGTTGCTCCTGGTGGTGCAGAAACTTTTGCGGGATCTGAACTAACTCTTACCCTCAATTCAAACTTTGACCTCACGCAGGAAGATAATATCCTGTATAAGTTTAATAGTATCAATGGTGGTATTATTATTCCTCGTGGTACTTCTGTTGTTGGTCTAGATTTAAGAAAGACCAAGGTTAAACCCAAGTATGTTCCTAACCCAACAGATCCTAACGTACCAGAATCAGCAATCTTCAGAATTACTGGTGCTTGTTACTTCTGGCAGTTCACCTTCTTCGATGGCGATGAAACAGGATTGGTATATACAGACCCAAGAGACTTCTCAGTAAATAATAGATCTGTTCCCACATTCTCCCACCATAAACTCACTTGCTTTGAGTATGCTGATGGTGTCAATATACCTGCTGGATATGACATCACTGACCTTGATATGTACTACAGCAAGGTCAGCAATGCATTTAATAGAGCATCTGGTAGAGAAATTGATCAGAAGTTCCCAGCATCTCCAGATTCATTTGCTAAGCAAAGACCTGAATGGGAAATTGTTGGTGCATTTGCATCCGATCCTGTAAAGATCAGTACAATTATTTCTGGTGATGGTGCAACCCCTGGTAATATTGTTACTGTTACAACTCAATTACCTCACGGACTTAACTCTGGAACACCAATTAAAATCCGTGGTATCAACATTGCCGACTATAACATTTCTACAAAAGTTGTCAATGTTCTAAGCGATACTGCATTTACATATTCATTACCATTCGTAAGATCTAACCTCCCTGCTGGACCTGGAGCAGGTCTTGCACCTGGAGCAGATGGTAGTGTAACTATTGAAACTGACACTGTATCTGGTGCATCTCCTTATATCTTCAACGTATCTCTCCGTTCTGTCTTTGGTATGAACGGTATGCACGCTGATGGTAGCAAGGCAGATGGTTTCCGTTCTATGGTTGTTGCACAGTTCACCGCTGTGTCCCTCCAGAAGGATGATCGTGCGTTCGTTAAGTATGATCCTACCAGCAGACTTTATGGTGGCATAGCAATCAATAGAGTAGCAGCAGATAGGCTCTCATCTGAGTCATCTTCGACAAATGATCAGACTATATTCCACTTAGATTCTGATGCTGTCTATAGAGAAGGATGGCAAACCAAGCACATCAAAATGTCGAACGATGCGGTCATTCAGATCGTTTCGGTCTTCGCTATTGGTTTCCATAAGCACTTTGAGTGTTTGAGTGGTGGTGACGCTTCTATTACCAACTCAAACTCTAACTTCGGTCAGTTCTCACTGGCAGCAGATGGATTTAAGAGAGATCCATTTGGTAAGGATGATAAAGGTTTCGTTACTAATATCATCACACCTAAAGCACTTGTTGATGATGATATTGATATTGAATGGGTTCAGTTTGATGTTGAGAAGACAAAGACCGCAAATCCAAATGGAGTTTCTGGTAATACCACTGGTATTGACAGTCATTTGTATCTCTTAGGATACAAAAATGAGGATATTCCACCCCCAATCATTTCTCAGGGTTATAGAATTGGTGCAAGAGTTGGTGATAAAGTTTACTTGGAAGATGATACCAAGTTTGCAGAAATCTTTATGACTGATGGTCCTGTTAATGCTTCTAACAGGATTGCAGATGGTACTAATAGCTCAGTCAAACTTTACACGGATGTAACTACTTCTAATCCACTCAACAGACCAGAAGTAACCATCTATAATACAACACAACATAATCTTAAGAATGGTGAATCCATTCGTATCTTCAGTGAAGATGGTGATCTTCCAGAGGGATTAGAAGAGAATAAAGTATATTATGCTATCACAGCAGAGAGAAATCCTGGTCAGGCAAATGGTAGACCAGATAATGTTTCACTCACTGGTTCTCAGATTCAGATTGCATCTTCTGTTGCAAATGCAGAATCACAAACTCCCATCTATATTTCAACTTATGGTGGTACTAAGTTAAGAATTGAAAGTAGAATTTCCGATAAGAAAGCAGGTGAATTGGGTCATCCAGTACAGTGGGATCCAAATGAGGGACAGTGGTTTATTCACACAAATTCAAACAGCACCTTATATCAACATATCAGAACTCTTAGCACACCTGAGACTGAAATTTCTTATCTTAAGAGAAAAGAAGATAATAGAAGTCTTGATGATAAGATCTATAAGTTACGTTATGTTGTACCCAAAGAACTGGTTAACACAAGAGATCCCGTACCTGGATTTGTTCTTCAAGATTCCGCAGTTACTAACGTAAGAGAAGTAACTGATTTTACTGCAACTACAATTACTGAGCAGGATTATGACTTTGATCGTAATAGCAGATTTATTTCAACCTGTACTCATAGCAATGCAACTAATCTGATCTCTATCAGATCTGACAAACCACACGAACTTAAAGTTGGTGATACGGTTATCATCAGTGATGTTCAGAGCACCACTAATACAACCGCAAAACCAACATTAGGTTTTAACGGAACTTTTAAGGTTGAAAGTGTTGATAATGATAAGGAGTTTAAAACTTCCGATAAAGATATTTTTGGAACGGAACACGCTCCTGGAGATATTACCAACCTTGTTCATACAAGAGATAAAACTCTGCCAAGATTTAGAAGAGCAGATGTTCAGAGAAACTACTACGTTTATCGTGTAGAGACAATTAGACCATACATCTTTAATGTTCAAGATGGTGTCTTCTATCTCTATGTTATGAATGCTGGCAACTCTTTACCACAAGAGTTCACTGTTGATAAGTTCAGTCAGAGTGTTACTAATCTTTATCCACAGTTGGATAGAGACAATCATGAAGATAACCCAGATGCGGCAGTATCTTTTGCAAAGAGAGCACCTATTGGTCAGGTTGTTACTAACGATCTGAAGAGAAGTCTTACAAGAGAAACTGTTGATGGATATTTTGAAACATTTGCACATGGTCTAAAGGTTACTAATTCTATTGATAGTGGAACAACTGCAACACTTACATTTGATACTGAGCACCAACTGAATGGTGTTCGTTCATATGATACTTTAGATGGTGGATCAGGTCATGCTGATGGTACATATTCCAACGTAAAACTACTTAACAATAGTTCCTTTGCTTGGGATGGTGCAACTGCTGAATGTACTGTTAGTGGTGGTGCTGTTACTGCGGCTACGATCACTGAGGGTGGATCTGGATATTCTGCTGGCGAAACCTTGTTCTTTGATAGTGCTACGATTGGTGGTACTAATCAAGCACACATTGACATTGTTGCCTCTGGTATTTCAACAGCAACTGACAACTATGTTCAGGTTACTGGTATTGGAACAGCACAAGATGTTTATTGCAGAATTACATCAGTTCCTGGAACAAAACAGATTGGTGTTATCAAAACTAACTCTGATCCTAGAATCAATGTAGGACAATATATTATCAACGCAGGTCGTGTTGCAACAGTAACTGGTACACCAACAACCAGCACTAATACAACCACAAATGTAATCACAACAACGATTACCACCACACAGGGTCACGGTTTACTTGCAGGTAATAGAGTTACTATAAGAAATGCAAGTGATGCCAATCTTGGTGAGTTTGTTATTAACTCTGTACCTACTCCAACAACTTTCACCGTTCAAACTAAGACTGCAATTACAGCACCTAAGTATGTTCTCAAGCATATCTTAGATGCACAAAACGCTAGTGCAAATAGTGCAAGTGAAAATCTTGGTGTAAGAGGTTCTGCAATCTATGACAATGAAGTTCTCCTTCTAGAGGGCAATGCAAATGGAGCAGATGTCACTACCGAAGATGAGTTAAAAGTTCAACTTCCTACAAATCTTGCAGACTCCTTGATTCCAGCAAGATTCCCACTTGGATGTTATATTCAGGTAGGAAACGAGATTATGCGTGTTAAGAGTTCCTCTCTGAGTGGAGCAGGAAACAATCTTATGTCAGTGATTCGTGGTTCTATGGGAACCGTAATTGAATCTCATAAGGTTGGAACTCTTATCAAGAAGATCAAGCTTGATCCTATTGCACTTCATAGACCATCTATTCTTCGTGCTTCTGGTCATACCTTTGAATATCTTGGTTATGGACCTGGTAACTACTCAACTGGTTTACCACAGGTTCAGGTAAGAACTCTCTCTGAAACTGAAGAGTTCTTAGTACAGGCACAAGAAACTTCTTGTGGAACTGTTCTCTACACTGGTATGGACAGTGATGGTGACTTCTACATTGGAAACACCAAGTATTCTGCACAATCTGGTGAGCAAACTACATTTGATGTTCCAACACCAACTGTAACTGGCGAAGATCCTAACAGACTCTCTGTTGTATTTGACGAAGTTATTGTTAAGGAAAGAATCCTGGTTGAGGGTGGCACATCTGGTCAGATCCTTTCACAGTTTGATGGTCCTGTAACCTTCAACGGTGATGTTAGAATGAACAGACAACTCATTCTGAATAATAATCTGAGAGTTGTTGGTAAGGTTGACTTCACAAACTCAAATCGTGCTGAAGATGAAACTGATAAGAACGCAGCACTCAGAGTTGCTGGTGGTGTTGCAATCGGTAGAAACTTAATTGTTGGTGAAGAACTTGACGTTAAGGATAATCTAAGAGTTGTTGGTATCTCTACATTCAATGGTGAAGTAAAAATTGATACAGGTATTCGCCCTGATACTGATGAGGGAGCATATCTTGGAACAGCAGCATTACCATTCTCTGAAGCACACATTAATGAAGTAAGAATAGGTGTAAGTGGTGATGGTGAGATTGATACTGCTACTGGTGGATTGACTCTTGATTCTGCTAGTGGAACAGTAACCGTTGATGATAACTTGGTTGTTGGTGGTACTCTTGGTGTTAATGGAGATGCTACTTTCGACAATAACGTAACTGTTGGTAATGATCTGACTGTAAATGATAATCTTACTGTAGATGATAATGCCAACTTTGCTGGCAATACGGTTCAAATTAGTAGCAATAAGGTTAAAGCATCTAGATTTGAAGGTAGAGCAGATGTTTCAAATAATGTAAGAGTTAATGATGGAACTGGTCAAATTGTCATGGTCGATGGCAGTGGTGACAATCGAACACTTGAAACAAGTGGCAACATAACATATAACGGTTCTCGACTTTCTGTTTCAGGTGAAGGTAGATTTACCGATGATGTTATTGCGTTTGCATCTGATGATCGCTTGAAGACCAATAAGGTTACACTTATAGGAGCTCTTGATAAGGTTTGTTCACTTAATGGTTTCACATTCAACTTTAATGAGACAGCAGGTAAACTAGGATTCAATACTGATCATACATATGTTGGTGTTTCTGCACAGGATGTTCAAAAAGTTCTTCCTGAAGCAGTATATCCTGCACCTGCAAGTGATAAGTACATTACTGTTCAATATGAGAAGATTGTCCCACTTCTGATTGAGGCAATTAAGGAACTCTCCGATAAAGTTTCTGCTCTTGAAGATAAACTAAATAACTAAAAAGCATCAAGAGATGGCGAATTATAACAAGCAGTTTAATTTTCGTAATGGTGTCCAGGTTGATGATGATAATCTGGTAGTAAATGCTGTAGGTTTGGTTGGAATCGGTACTACGGTTCCAACTGAAAATTTGGACGTTCGTGGAAACGTGAAAGCAACTGGATTTTCCAGTGCAACTTCATCATTCACAAACTTATTGACTGTTTTTGATTCTGCTGGAATTGGGACAATCAATCTTGGAACACAGTTAGTTGGTGCCGGAGTAAGTATAAGGAACGGTATCATTACTGCTGCCGATTCTAATACAGGAATTGTCACTTTCTATGGTGATGCCAGATTCTTATCTGGTATGCCAACATCACAATGGGTTGACATTGATGCTGGATTAGGTTTTACAAGTATATACAACAGAGGATTTGTTGGTGTTGCAACTGATGATCCAAGATTCACTTTACAAATTGGTGGTGTAACAGAAACCACTTTAGCAGGATTTGGAACGGGTGTTGGCATAAGTTCTGTAGGTAATGTCTTGATTAGTGGTATTACCACATCAGGAACATTTGTTGGTATTGGATCCGAACTTCAAGATCTTGATGCAAATAGAATCGCTTATGGCACTATTAGCACAGAAAGACTTCCAATAATTCCTAATGATAAGTTACCATCAGATTTAACTTTTACTGGTGTAATAACTGCAACTAGATTTGATGGAGATGTAGTAGGAGGTTTAACTGGTGATGTAACTGGCACAGCATCAACAGCATTAAGTTTGAGTGGAACACCAAACATTATTGTTGGTATTTTGACTGCAAACGCTGTTGCAGCATCTAGTTTTATTGGTGGTATTACTGGTGATGTCACAGGTAACTTAACAGGAACTGCAACAACAGCAGCATCACTTACATCAACGGCAGATGTTGATATTGCTGATCTTACTGTTGGTGTTGCTACAGTTAGTTCCTTTATTGGTGTTGGAACAGATTATAAAACTGGAGGTATTGCTATTGGTGGTACTACAACTACTAATGGTAATGATCTCTTTATCAATAGAGCGGGTGCTGATGCTACAAATGCAAAAGTTCAACTATTAAGCAATTTAGGGGAAACAACAGTTACTATTGGATCTTCAGAAAATGCTCTTGGAGTTAATGCTCAGTTAAGATATGGAAATAGAAATCCTGGATTTGATTATAGCACTCCAAATTCGTTTGATATTATAAACTATGGTGATGGAAATATCAACACATATTTACAAGCAGGATCAGTTGGAATAAACACAGGATCTATCTATTGGCATGATAGAAGTGATGTAATGATGGTCCTTACTTATGAAGGGAACTTAGGTATAGGACTGTCAGATCCAGTTCATAGGTTAAGTGTTCTGGGTATATCCACATTCACTGGAAATGCTCACTTTAATGGTGATGTAACAATCGATGGTAATATTAGTGTTCCATCTATTACCGCAGATGTCACTGGTAATGTAACAGGTGATCTCACTGGTAATGTAAATGGATCTGCTGGTATTTCAACTTTCAACACTGCATCAGTTACTCAAACAATAACAGCAGGTCAAATTGGTATCAGTACAGATCCTACAGGATTAAATAGGAGATTTGCTGTTAATACTGGAAATACTTCTTTCATTGTTGATAGTAGTGGAAGACTTGGTGTTAGAACTGATTTGAGTGGAACACCAGTTGAAGGTATAAATGCACCACAAGCTTCTGTTGTTTGTGCATCTATCGGACTTGCTACCGATAGATTCAATGCAGCAAATTCTTGTGCGGTTGATTTTGGTCAAGTTGGATCTGGATTTACTGCTTTCACACCTATTACAAATAGAGAATTTATGAGAGTTCCAAGAGTAACTGCTGCACAGATAGCAGCATTTACTGGACTTCTTGGTGGTGAAATTGTTTATGACATAGACAATAATGTTCACAAAGGATACAACGGTACAACCTGGAATAACCTCTACTGATAACTGATATGGCAATCAAAAACGCAGGATCTTCTTTAAGATTTTCAGAAATAGAATCTGAGTTTGGAAGAAACGGCAAACGTAGTCTTGGTGACTATCGTGTTAGTGATGATGTTGCTAAGCAAAATGGAGGAGCCGCTGCTGCTGTAGGAAATATGCCATTAGATGATGGTATTCCTCAATCAGGTGAAATTAAGTTCAGCGACTTTTACAATAAACGCTTGAATGTTATTGTTGACTATTATTCTAGAAGTGAAAGAACAAGAGTTGATGCTAGAAGAAAATGGAATAACAGACCTCAAGATACTAGATGTGTGGGTGGATTTAGGACTAGACCTGCAAATTCTTCTGGAACTAAGGTTATATTACATGTAAATGATACTATAAAATCAGAAAAAGATAATAACAGAAGAAAAGTTGCTTTCAGAACAGGCAGTTGGAATGGTGGAACCGATTTGCGTATCGATGTTGGTGATGCTGGAAAAATTTTAGGTGCTGGTGGTGATGGTGGAAAAGGTGCTGATAATGAAAATGAAAGAGGTGGAGATGGACAAAATGGTAATAGTGGTATAGGTCTCGCCTATCCTGCAACCATTAGAATTTTTAGTGGTGGAGTCGTTGCTGGTGGTGGCGGCGGTGGAGGAGGAGGCGGTGGTGCCTACGATACCGATAAAAATGATGATGAGTTAGCGTCTGGTGGTGGAGGCGGTGGTGGTGCCGGTAGACCAGCAGGTTCTGGTGGAAGAAAGGGAGATAGTTGGGAAGCAGACGGTGAGAAAGGTAGTAATGGTAGTACTTATGGTGGTGGTTCCGGTGGAGCTGGTGGTGATGAAGAGGAATCTGTAGGTGGTCGCGGTGGACGTGGAGGCAATAGTGGAGAAAATGGTGAAAGTGGTGAAAGAGGAAGTGGTGAAAAGAGATCAGGAGGTGGTAGTGGAGGAAAACATGGTTATTGGTTAGTTACTGGTGGAAACTCATACAATCTATCGTTAAATCAAGGTACTACTGCTGGTGGAACTAATGGAGGAGGATATTCATAATCTCTTATAACTAGATTATATAACTTGATTTTATTATGGAAGATTTCATTCAAATTTATGATGATGCAATTCCAGAAAATCACTGCGAAAGTTTAATCAACTTCATTGATAAACTTGAAGAATGTGATTCAATGAGAAGTTCTGGGGTGAAGAAGCATTTAACAGATCATAAAGCATTTAACGCATCCCACAATTATCATACAACCTCTGGATCTTGGTTAGGATCAAATTTTCTACCTTATATTCAAGAACCAGTAAATGAGTATCTAAACAAATATACCGTCTTCGGTGAAGCAAAGTTTTTATTATATGATGTAAAAGCAAAAAAGATTCCTATTGGTGGTGGTTTCCATAACTGGCACTATGAGAACTCTAGAATACCTTACTGCACTAGACAATTTGTGGTGCAGGCATATCTCAATGATGAGTTTGATGGTGGAGAGACAGAATTTTTGTATATGAATAAAAGAATAAGTGCTAAACAAGGGAGAATTATAATTTTTCCAGCAGGGTTCACTCATACGCATAGAGGAAATCCACCAATAGGTGGAGAAAAATATATTGCAACTTCTTGGGGTATGTTACAAGCAACGGAAGATGATTTATGATTGAACGTAATGTTGAATTTGAAACGATTATACAGGTTGATGTAATTAAAGGTAAAATTTTTACAGAAATTGATTCTCTTCTAGAAATTGTACTAGACAACTCTAATAGAAAACTTTCTCATGAAATACTGAGTAGTAGAAATGAAGATACTCATTGTCCAGAAAACGAATTTGTAGATGAAATTATTGCTGAGATGAAAGAAGATTTCAAATCAGCAACAGGACAAGATATTGAATGTATTGGATATTGGGGTCACATTCATGAGCATAATATGAGTACGAACACTCATAATCATGGTAATGCATATGTCTCATCAGTATTATATCTCTCTGTTCCTAAAGGTTCTGGTAGTCTAGTATTTGTACCAAGACTCAATCAATATGATAATTCGATGTACAAGTCTTCAATATCACCAGAAAAAGGTTCTTACTATATGTTCCCAGGATACCTTGATCATTATGTAACTAGAAATCAGTCACAAGAAAGAAGAGTTTCTATTTCATTTAACTTCGACAAATTATGATTGTATTAGATAATGTAATTCATGAAAATGTATTTGAGAAATGTAAGAAAAATCTTTTAGGATCACTTAAAGAGTCAACAAGAGAAATATGGTTTGATTTGGATACAGAGTTCATCTATAGTGACTTTTGTCTTTCACTGATAAATCTTGCCAATTCTTATTATGATTTGTCATCATGTGATGGATATGAATTTTGGGCACATAAGAATACAAAACCACCAAGATGGCATATAGATTGTGATGAAAGGCGAAAGCAACAAGATAATCTAATGACATTTCCACTATGTTCTATTGTTTTTTATCCATTTGTTGGTGATATTACTGGAGGAGAATTATTCATATCCCATGACGATACCGTGAAGTCAAATTCAGACTACAAAACCTTCAAAGATACACAACAATATCACATGGAAGAGAATCCAACTTTTGACACGATCATACCTAAAACAAATAGGATGGTGATCTTTTCACCAGGAAAATTTCATATGGTCAATAAGTTTCAAGGTGAACGATATTCATTCGTTATAAATCCTTGGGACAGCAGTAAATATATGTGCCCAGAAACTACACTATGAAAATACTAATAAAGATTGAAGAGTATCTTCCAGAAACACAACAAATAATTGTGAAATTTTGTAGTTCACAATCAGAAAAATCTATTGATGATGTTCAATCACTTGTAATCGACTTAGATAAACTAGAACTTTTCGACACTGAATTGTTTTTAGAATCTTTGTCTATACAAGGTCAGCAAGTAATAGATAGGTATGAACAACTTCAATTCGGTGAAGTTATAGAAAATAGTCCTTTGAATATTACAAAATTAGTGGGAAGAACAATAGAGAGAGAAGAGTTTCCTAGAAATAAAAAGATGATACCGATGAAAAGGATTGAGTTATGAAATACTTCAAAAAATGTGAAGAGTTTTACATTTGTGGATCAACAAATAAGAAAAAAGAAATTTTCGCAGAATCTGGTGATAAATCTCTAACTCTTTTTCAAATTATAGTAAAAGGAAGGGGAAGACTAATTACAACCTTTGATACTATAACTATTGATGGTAGTCAAGGAGATATTATGAACTGTAAGTCTATGATGGGTAAAGACAGAATTCTTGTATCCGATAAAAATAGTGAAAAGTATTATGAAGTTTATGGATTTAATCCTCTAGATCCCTCAGAAGATTGGGATGCTAAGAAAATAACGTCATCTTTCAAAGGAGATAATAATAGTTGGATCATATGTTTTGATGGTAGCGCAACAATAAATGGAAAGGTGATTGAAAAGTTTGACTATGCAAAATTGGAGAATAAAGACTATGAGATTGAAGTTGGTGATGCCTTACTAGGAATGTTCACAAAGATATGATTACTAAAAAAAATTTAAATTCATTATATGAATGGGCAAAAGATACTGAGTTCCCATTAAGGAATGAACGAATCACATCAAAATATATGGGATATGGACTAAAAATATGTCATATTAAACTTCATAAATTATATTCAAATAAAAAATTATCTAAATCAGTAATTCATATTATTGATAATCAGGATATTCTTGGTGTTTATTTTTTAAGTTACCCACCAAATATGACTGCAAGACCACATAGAGATTACAATCCACATCATCAACCATATAAAAGGATTCAAATACCCACAAAGGTAGAAAACGGGTACATTGAGTGGACTGCTACTGGTGAAAGAGTCTATTGGAAAGAAGGTAAACCAGAAATCTTTAATGTAGAGGAAGAACATCAAGGTGCTAATAATTCTAACACAAGAATGGAATTTTTGTATATTGATATAAAGCTTGACACAATCGTAGAATACAAGTAGACTCTGTTTGTTGCTTTTGAAGGGATGAAAGCTCTAGACTTATTTCCGGTAACAATATACCAGACAGAAGTCCGAAATAATGGTTATTATAAAGACCTTTTGTTACCTAAAATACTAGAGGCATCTGAGTATCTTGAAATACCTGAAGGATGGGATACCAATAAACTCAAAACTTCTTTTGAAGGTGAACCAGAAGGGATGGAAGTCGTTCAAAAGTATAAGTCACTTCTTAAATATGAATATGAAAGTTGTTTGGATGAGATATTTGATAAAGAATATCAGATTCAACTAGTAAATGATAATATATGGTATAATGTATATACTGATGGTGAGTATCAAGAATTACATGATCATATTGGAGAAGCATTGAATCCATTTCATTGGTCTTGTATTCATTTCTTATCCTTTAAGAAAGGAGAGCATAATCCACCTGAGTTCAAAGATCCTATTACACAAATCCGACAACTAAGTATTGCTATGGATAGAGAATGGGTTGGTGAATACTATGTTCCCCAAATAGAAGAAGGATCATTTTTGATGTTTCCTACATATTTGCAACATCGTGTTTCTCCTTGCCTTAAGACTGACTATCCTAGAGTTACATTTTCATTTAATCTGAGAGTATTACAATATGGAGACCAAAAGTGGAATGGATAACACAATAAACGTTGAAGATAACTTCTTATCTGAAGAGGAACATATTTCTGTTCTTGATTATTGTTTGGATGCCAAATACACTTATGGTGAATATGATCGACCTGAGTTGACACCTACAGGTATGATTTCTGAGATTAGTGAGACTGAATATGTGTACCATTTATTTCGGAAAAAGATAAAACCTTTTACCGAAGGTTTAGAACTGGACAGGATGTATATTAACTTGTTTTCTCCATCTGAGAGACCATATTTTCACACTGATAGTGGTGTTCATTCTGATATAACCTTTCTTTACTATCCAAATGACATTTGGAATCTTGATGATGGTGGGGCGACAGAGTTCTATATTGATGGTAACTTTGTAGGTGTTGCCCCTTTACCTAATCGTCTGCTATACTTTAATGCAGATATTCCACACAGGGCAACCACTTTTAGAAGTCGGTACAGATTCACACTCGCTGTAAAATATACTGATCCAAATGGATTGATCAATCCTACTGATTGTTGAATATAAACTTTATTGTGACAGTACTAAAAGTGGATAAGGGAACCTGCATGGGTTCCTTTTTCTGCTATAATAACCCTATTCTGAGTTCCTAGCACACTCACCATGGCAACGAACATCTATCACGTCGGTCATAACAATGATCCTGATTGGTTTGGTATTGGACAGACTGATGGTCCTTTGATGATTGAGAGGTATGGTATTCCTCGTCGTGGTTCTGATTACAACAAGTCCAGAGATGCAGGTAACGTTTATCACGAGTTTGCTTTCTGGGAAGGTTTTGAAGGTCGTGACAAGCAGATTCATAAAGAAATTGAAAAAATTCCTGGAATCGAAAAGACTGGTACAGAAGCCTTTAAGATCACTGGTTGTGGGATGACTCATGAAAAGGTCACTCAATTCATTCAAGAAACTTTCTTCTCCAAGATTCCTCCGAAGAAGAAAGATCTGACTCTCAAAAAGCATCAGAAAGAGTTTGTCAATAAAGTTCTCTCTACTTGGGAAGAGTGGAAAGAGTTTTTGTTGTTTGCCAAGTGCCGTTCTGGTAAATCCATTATGGTTCTATCCGCAATCGCAAGCAAAGGTGTCAAGGTAAGTCTGATTGTTTCTCGCTACACTTCACCTATTCAATCTTGGAAAGAAGACAGCAAGAACTTTTCGGAGTTTAATGATCTTGTATTCATCAATCTTGCAGATAAGAACTATCTGGAAGAGATTGAATATTGGTACAATACTGATAAACAACTGGTCCTGTGGACCACGGTTCAAGGTAACAATCGTTGGAATAAGATTCCTTATGATGTAGATTTGATCGTTTATGATGAGGCACATCAAGGATATGACTCCAAGCAATTTAAGAATCTTCTTAAGAAGTTTGATTGTCAGGTTCTTTATGTGACTGGTACTGCATTTAAGTTCATCTGGGATTTCAACGATTTCAATTCATTTACATATTCTTACTTTGAAGAGCAACTGGATAAGAAACTGGGTCGCAACAATGCTCCTTCGATGAGAGTTGTTCTCGCAAAGTACGAGACGGAAGCATATAAGAAGTTGTACGGAGATGATCCTGATGCTATGAAGAATCTCTTTTGCATGAATGAAGATAAGACTGATTTTATGGAACCTTCTCTGGTTCAAGATTTTTATTCATATTACTTTGGTGATCAGAAGCATCTAAAACCCAAGGATCGACTCTTGAATGGCAAGTTTCACATTTATATGGCACTGCCTTCTGTTGAAGCGTGTCGTGCTTCTGTGAAGTATCTTGAAAAAACCAAGTTTGCTCCTCTCGTTGTAACTGGAGATACGAAAGAAAATCCTGATACGATTCGGAAACACGTCGCAGAAAATGAGTATTCGATTATTCTGACAGTTTCTGCTAATGTTCTTGGTGTGACTGTCAAAGAAATTGATGCTGTTATCAATGCTACTGAAGGAAGCTCCATTAACTTTTGGACTCAGTTTGCCTTCCGTGGTGGGTCTTCTGATCAAGATTGGGATGTGATCGATTTTTGCCCGCAACGTTGCCTCAGTACGATTCGTGAGGTTTATATTGCTGCTTGTGAGAATAATCCGATGATTTCAGAATATGATATGCTTGATTTTGTTTCAATTACTGAATGGGTGAGTGGATTTGAAACAATGACTCAAGATCAGATTACTAATATTCTTGCTTCTGACATTACTGACACTATTTCTCTAGTTTCTAATATTGCAAATAATATTGATATGAGTAAACTTGCAGATTTTGATTTTGACCTAACTCTTTCTCCTAAAGAGGATAAGAGTGGTAGTAAACGTTTTGTGAATGACAATGATTCCAATGGAAAAGGAAACGTGCAGAGGAGTGGTGAAACTAAAGAAAAGCAAGATAATTCAATCCTTCTTTCAAAAAGGAGAACTATCCGTGCAATTCTGGAGAGAATTCCTCTCACCATCTATCATTGCATTAAGAGTGGTACTATTCCAAACAGTATTCACACTCTAATTAGTTCCGAGCACTATGCTTACAATACTCTCGATACCGAAAAGGTTCTTTTGAGTTTGATTAGAGATGAAATTATCGATGCTAAGATCTCTTCTTATCGTATCAATCAGGCAGTGATTGATATACAGCAGTCGATGGGTGTTGATGAGTGTGTGACACTTGAAAGACTGTCTAGGACTCGTCAGGATCAGAAACCTCTTCCTGTAAAATTGGTGGATCAACTTATCGGAGATCTGTTTTGACTGGTAACGTTCGTATTTTTTGTGATCCCAGTGGTTCAAATTGTCTTCGTCTAGTAAAAGATAAAAATGTTCCCCCAGAAAATATATACGTTTGGGAAAATGACGAATCTCACTTTTATGCGATTCGACAAATTAGTGATAAAATTAACATTATAGAGAATTACAAAGTATCAGATATGCATTTTAAGTTGACCATAGGCAATCCTCCATTCAAAGGACAATTACATCTTGAGTTTCTGAAAGATTCTCTCGAAACATCTGATTATGTTCGTTTGATTCATCCATCTGGGTGGTTGACACGTTCTGGTAAAAAAATCGAAAGAGATGTTAAACTAGCACTTCGTAATCGTTTGAAGAAGTTGACTCTCTTCAATGGATATCCTGTTTTCAATGCAGAGTTTCAAGGACCTCTTGTAATTACTGAGGCGGATCCAGATTATAGTGGAAAGATTGAGGTTTACTATGATAATACTGGTAACACATATTACATTGATTCTCTCGATTCTTTTCCTACTGGTTATTGGGAGCCGACAGACGAAAATTATGAATTGAAAGATTTAATTTATGGAGAATCTCAAAAGTCAAATATTCTCAGTCTACGTACAAGTGATCCAAATAAGATTCCTTTGAGTCTTCCTGTTATTTGTGGTGATCCACGATCAAAAGATAAGGCAACTTTTGTTCGGAAAGATTTCTGGATATTCTTTTATCCAAATAGTGATATGTACAATAATAAACACGCAGAGAATCAGTGGTATTCTTTCAACACTGAAAGTGAACGAGATTCTTTTGTTTCTTATTTGAAAACCAAATTTGCACGATTTGCCCTTGCATTGAATAAAACTGGTAATCGAAATAATATTTTACGATACATTGAAAATGTTCCTCTTCCTCCTCTAGATCAAATGTGGACCGAAGAGAGTGTTATGGAGTATTATCGGTTGAATAAAAAGCAAAGGGATAATATCAACAACTTTATTCCAGATTATTATCACTAAAAATAAGATGCGTTTTACATTAGCCATCGGCAATCCTCCATATGGGGTTGGTGCAAATCTAGCAATCAAGTTTCTGAATAAAACTTCAGAACTTACTGATGATATTCGATTTGTTCTGCCAACTTCTGTTCGTAAACCATCTTCTTTGAATAAGATTTCTGCCAATCTACATTGTGATGTGGATGAAGATCTCGATGCTTCTACTTTCCCTGGTGGTATTAGTGCAGTAAAACAACACTGGGTTATAAAAGAAGAGCAACGTGAAAAGATTTTTATGCACAAATCGCACCCAGATTTTGAATTTCTTTCATATGAAAAGCGATTCGATGCTGATGTTTTTATTGGTGAATATGGTTGTGGACCTAGTGGGAGAGTAAAAACCGAAAACTTTACTCACTATGCAAAAGGACATCACTTTATCAAAGTTCGGGATTCAAAAGTGATTGAATATTTTTTAGAGTTTGCACCAAAGTTTAGAGAAGTTGCAAATCAATGCAATGGACGCTATCATTTTGGAAAGCACGATCTTATTTCAACATACATAAAGTGTTTGGAGGAGAAAAATGAGCAAAAATAAACATAATCAGGATGTAGGATCTGCAATCGAAAGATCTGATGAACGTATTGCAGAAACTCAAGAAGTGTTCACTCCAGCAGAACTATGCGAATCTATGGTTTCTGAAATACCAAAGCATCTATTAAAAGATCCATCTTCAACATTTATTGATAATTCTGCTGGTTGTGGTAATTTTATTGTTGCTCTAATCAATAAACTCTCAGAATATCACGATCGCCAATATGTAATTGATAATATGGTTTATGCTGTTGAGTTGATGGAAGACAATCATAAAGAAATGTGTGAGAGAGTTGGTGTTCCTCTTGATCATCCACACTATGTGTGCCACGATGCACTTACTTACGATTACTCCTTCGGGAAACCTGTAGGGGTGGAACAGTTCTTCTAGTGGCACAGGGGGTTCCTTCGGGAACCCCTTTCTGCTATAATATATCCATACTGAACAGGACACCACTTGATCA
>TARA_B100000674_G_scaffold494456_1_pt1 | contig 17554 bp, 15 predicted proteins | sample TARA_B100000674 | Tara Oceans TARA_B100000674 (sample SAMEA2622759) | marine metagenome | biome: marine biome (ENVO:00000447); feature: surface water layer (ENVO:00002042); material: "saline water (ENVO:00002010), including plankton (ENVO:xxxxxxxx)" | depth 5 m
ATGAAGCCTATACCGCGCCAGAACGCGTAATCCCGCAATTTGTCCGCCTGCCCGATAACAGCGAATATCTGTTTGTTGCCCGTGCCTTGCGATCAGGTGCCGGGGGTTATGGCGTACCGCGTTCGGTCCATTCGGTGATGATCGGCTGTGACACGGCCTTTTCAAGTGATGTGGTCTATGGCGACCGATTGTCGCTTGATCGCCCGGAATCCGCCGTTCCCGTCGGAATTTCATGCCGTCAGTGCCCGCGTGATGATTGCGCCCAGCGCGCCTATGAAATGGCCGATGGCACACCGAAAACAGCTTCGAAATAAGCCGCAATTGGCCCGCAAAGGCGATCACAAGCGTTGCCTTATGTATACCACCCCAAAGTAGCATTATCATTCAGGTCATAAGCCGTTAGGATTGGGAATATAACAATCCGAAAAATCGGGAGAACGTCCTTGAATGAGAGACCAAAGGTCTTGATTGCCGAAGACGAGGAAACCATTGTCGAATCACTCAGCTTTCTGATGGAAAAGGAAGGCTATGACGTCAGCGTTGCCACCGATGGCCGCACGGCGATTTCCATGATCGCCCGCGACATCCCGGATATGGTGTTGCTCGATGTCATGATGCCCGTCTGTGACGGGTTTGAAGTCGTGCGCGCAACGCGTAACGATCCCAACACCCGACAAATTCCCATCATGATGCTGACCGCCAAAACCCGCGAAGTCGACCGCCGCAAGGGGCTTGAGCTTGGCGTGGATGACTTTGTCACCAAGCCGTTTTCAACCCGCGACGTCGTTTCCCGGGTCAAGGCCCTGCTTGAACGCGCGGCAAACTGAAACGCGGTTTCGCGTTCTTCTCCAACCGGCAGGAGGCCCCCATCACACCGCCACGCAGACTTACCGAACGCGCCCTTGCGCTGATGCTGGTGGCCTTGATCATCTGGTTGCCGCCGATTGTCGGGATGTTTTCACTTGATGGCACCATCCTTGGCCTGCCGATCCTGTTTGTCTATTTCTTTGCCGGTTGGGGCATCCTGATTGCGCTGTGCGCCATCCTGACAAGTGCACTTCGCCACGCAGCCCAGACCGAGAGGAAATAGCCCATGCTATCCTCGGAACTGGTCATCCTTGTCTCGCTGATTTATGTCGGCCTGCTTTATGCGATTGCATGGTGGGGCGACAAGCGCGCACGCGATGGCCATTCCTGGGTCCGCAATCCGACGGTCTATACCCTGTCCATCGCGGTCTATTGTACATCCTGGACCTTTTATGGAGCGGTCGGGACAGCGGCGCGCAACGGGCTTGAATACCTTACGATCTATCTGGGCCCGACCGTGATCTTTTTGGGCTGGTGGTTTTTACTGCGCAAGATGCTGCGCATTTCCAAGGCCCATCGCATTACCTCGATCGCTGACTTTATCTCGTCACGTTATGGCAAAAGCACCCAGCTTTCGGTGCTCGTCACACTGATTGCAGTGATTGGCACCACGCCTTATATCGCGCTTCAGCTCAAGGCCATTGCGACCAGTTACACCGTGCTGACGGTCTGGGATCACGGTATGATTGAACCGGTCCGTGAAACCGTCAGCATTTTTTCCGATAGCGGCTTTTGGGCCGCGGTTGGCCTGACGCTGTTTGGCATTTTGTTCGGCACGCGCTTCATTGATGCCGATGAACATCACGAAGGCATGGTGGCTGCCATCGCCTTTGAAAGCCTGGTCAAACTTTTCGCGCTTTTGGCAGTCGGTTTCTTTGTCTGCTTTGTCATGTATGAAGGGCTCGGGGATCTGTTTACCCAGTCTGCTGCAAGTGCAGATACGGCAAAACTGCTGGTCCTGCCTGAAGATGGCAGTTCGCGCTGGCTGACACTGATGATGCTCTCCATGGCAGCCATCCTGTGCCTGCCCCGCCAGTTCCAGGTCATCATTGTTGAAAATGTCGATGAACGTCACCTCGCCACCGCAAGCTGGGCCTTTCCACTTTATCTTCTGGCAATGAACCTGTTTGTCCTGCCGATTGCGTTGGCCGGCCTTGGCGCGCTTCCGGTCTGGTCGGACCCGGACTTCTTTGTGATTTCCGTTCCACTGTTTGAAAACCAGTCAATGCTGGCCCTTCTGGCGTATGTTGGGGGTCTTTCGGCCAGTACCAGCATGGTGATTGTTGCGACCATTGCACTGTCGACCATGGTGTGCAACGACCTGATCGTGCCAGCGTTGCTGCGCATTCGCCCGCTGCGCCTGACCGAACGTGATGATCTGACCGGGCTTCTGATCTTTATCCGGCGTGCATCCATCGTTGTCGTGGTGTTTATGGGCTTTGCCTATTACCGCTCCGCCGGGGCCAGTGATGCCCTGGCTGAAATCGGCCTGATTTCCTTTGCCGCCATCGCCCAATTCATCCCGATCATGATTGGCGGGCTTTACTGGAAGGGCGGCACGCGTACCGGTGCACAGGTGGCACTTACCATCGGTTTTGCCGTCTGGGGCTATACGCTTCTGCTGCCATCGCTTGCCGATAGTGGCTGGATGGACCCATCCCTTATTCTGAACGGCGCCTTTGGCCATCCATGGCTGCGCCCCGAAAGCCTGTTTGGCCTGACCGATTTCGCCCCCCTGACCCACGCGCTGATCTGGTCGATTTCACTCAATACCGCGGCCTATGTCGTGATCAGTCTGTTTACCGAGCCAAGTGCATTGGAACGCATTCAGGCCACCCTGTTTGTCGATGCCTTTTCGCGCAAGGGTCAGGATACCGTCATCTGGCGCTCCTCGGCATCGGCCAATGATCTTTATGAACTGGTCGAACGGTTTTTGGGCCGTGACCGCGCCTATCAATCCTTCCGTCAGTTTGATCAAAGTATCGATCCCACCTGGCGGGGCAAGGGCGAAGCCAATGCCGACATGATCGCCTTTACCGAACGGCTTCTGGCTGGCTCCATCGGCGCAGCCTCGGCACGTGTGATGGTGTCATCTGTTGCCAAGGGCGAAATGGTCAGCCTTGATGAAGTGCTTGAGATCCTTGAAGAAACATCGCACGTCATCGAATATTCCCAGCGCCTTGAACAGAAATCCCATGAGCTTGAACAGGCCGCCGCCGAACTGCGTGCCGCCAACGAACGGCTTAAGGAACTGGACCGGCTCAAGGATGAATTCCTGACAATGGTCAGCCATGAGTTCAGAACCCCGCTGACCTCGATCCGGTCCTTCTCGGAAATTCTGGTTGATTCCCCGAACCTTGATCCGAAACAGACCGACCGGTTCCTTGAAATCATCGTCCGCGAAAGCGAACGTCTGACGCGCTTGATTGATGACCATCTGGATCTTGCCCGCCTTGAAGCCGGTCATTCCGACTGGCGCGCGGTCGAGGTCGATCCGCGCACCGTCCTTGATGAAAGCATCGAGGCTGTCAAAGGCGTATTCGATGCCAAGGGTGTCGTTCTGACCAAGGAATATTCGCGCAATTCCGTGCTTTTGCATGTCGACCGGGACCGCCTGACACAGGTCTTTATCAACCTTCTGTCAAATGCTGCCAAATTCTCTGATCCCGATCATCCCGAGGTATCTGTACGCGGTGAGGCTATGGATGGCGGCTATCTGGTGTCGATCACCGATAACGGCAAGGGTGTGGCTGCCAACGAGCTTGAGATCATCTTTGACAAATTCTCGCGCGGCGGAAAATACGCCGATGACAAACCAAAGCCGTCTGGTTCGGGCCTTGGCCTCGCAATCGCCAAGCACGTAGTCGAGCATTGTCAGGGCAAGATTTGGGCCGAAAGCCCGGCGGGACAGGGTGCGACCTTCCGCGTCTTTATCCCCGGCGAGATGATGGAGGCGATTGATCCTGCCAAGCCCGATAGCTTCGCCAAGTAATTTGGCTTTCCGAATCAAAAAGGGCGCGCAAAGCAAACCTTGCGCGCCCTTCTTCATTGCGATGATCGCAATGCTTACTTCATCACTTACTTCATCGTCGGCATGACGAATTCAGCACCCTTGCGAATGCCGGTCGGCCAGCGCGAGGTGATGGTTTTAAGCTTGGTATAGAAGCGAACGCCTTCCGGACCATGCATGTGATGGTCACCAAACAGCGATGCTTTCCAGCCGCCAAACGAATGGAAGGCCATCGGAACCGGGATCGGTACGTTGATGCCGACCATGCCGGTCTGGGTGCGGGCCGCAAATTCACGCGCGGTGTCGCCATCACGGGTGAAGATCGCGGTGCCGTTGCCATATTCATGGTCATCAACAAGGTTGGCAGCGGTTTCGAAATCATCGGTACGAACAACCGACAGAACCGGGCCAAAGATCTCTTCCTTATAAATGCTCATATCCGGGGTGACGTCGTCAAACAGCGTGCCACCAACGAAGTAACCGTCTTCATAGCCCTGCAGCTTAATGTCACGGCCATCAACCACAAGCTTGGCACCTTCTTCGACACCCTTGTTGATATAACCAACAACCTTGTCGCGATGTGCAGCAGTGACCAGTGGGCCCATTTCGGCTGCCGGATCGGTGCCCGGTGCAACGCGCAGCTCATTGATGCGCGGGACCAGTTTCTCGATCAGGGTATCTGCCGTTTCCTTGCCAACCGGCACAGCAACCGAAATCGCCATGCAACGTTCGCCAGCCGAACCGTAAGCAGCGCCCATTAGGGCATCAACCGCCTGATCCATATCGGCGTCCGGCATGATGATCATGTGGTTTTTCGCACCACCAAGTGCCTGGCAACGTTTGCCTTGGGCTGTTGCAGTTTCATAGATGTATTTGGCAATCGGGGTCGACCCGACAAAGCTGATCGCCGATACGTCCGGATCAAACAGCAGCGCATCAACCGCTTCCTTGTCACCCTGAACAACGTTGAACACACCATCGGGAAGACCGGCTTCGGTCAGCCATTCTGCCAACAGAAGCGACGCAGACGGATCACGTTCCGACGGCTTCAGGATAAAGCAGTTGCCGCATGCAAGGGCGACCGGGAACATCCACATCGGCACCATGGCCGGGAAGTTGAACGGCGTAATACCGGCAACGATGCCAAGCGGCTGACGTACCGAGTGGCTATCAACCTTGGTCCCGACATTCTCGGTGAACTCACCCTTGAGCAACTGCGGCGCGCCGGTTGCGAATTCAACAACCTCAATCCCGCGGGTCACTTCACCCAGCGCATCGGACAGAACCTTACCATGCTCGGCGGTAATCGCAGCAGCCAGTTCTTCGGAACGCTCTTCGAGGATGCCCAGGAATTTGTTGAGGATACGCGCACGGCGCAGCGGCGTGGTTGCGGCCCATTCGGCTGCAACAGCCGATGCCGATTCAACAGCGGCACGGACTTCGGCCTTGGATGCCAGATCCACAGTCGCGCTCTCGGCACCCGTTGCCGGATTGAAGACCGGTGCGGAACGGCCGGACGTGCCAGCAACGCGTTTGCCGTTGATATAATGGGTAAGTTGGGTTGCCATTGGGTTTCTCCCGATAAACCTGATGATCAGTGGGACGATCTTAATATTAAGTGGGGGTTTGACCCCTCATAACCTGATCCCATTATGACTATGCACAGGGATGCACATCAATTATCATTTCCGCAAATTCGATGTGCAAAAATTAAAGTCATCGCAGGACCACACCGTCATGGATTGGGATCGCTTCCGCATCTTCCTCGCTGTTGCCAGACATGGTCAGATTTTGGCGGCAGCCCGCCAGCTTGGCCTCAACCACGCAACAGTGGGCCGCCAATTGACCGCCCTTGAAAAGGAACTTGGCACCAAACTGATCGAACGGCGCACCACCGGATCGGACCTGACCCCGGCGGGACAGGAACTCATGCAGGCGGCAGAGGCCGCTGAATCCGCCTTCCTGCGCGCCGGCACCGCCGTTTCAAACCAGTCGGAGCTTATCAGCGGCACCGTCCGCGTCGGCGTCCCTGATGGATTGGGCAACTATTTCCTTGCAAGTGAGTTGGCTCACTTTGCATCCAATCACCCGGACCTTGTTATTCAGCTCGTCCCCCTGCCGCGCACATTTTCGCTTTCCCAACGCGAAGCCGATATCGCCATCACGCTTGATCGCCCCAAACAGGGCCGGCTTGTGATCCGCAAACTCACCGATTACACGCTTAGCGTCTATGCCACCAAATCCTACATCGAACGCTTCGGCGCTGTCGAAACCGAGGCCGATCTGACAGACCGCCTGTTTGTCACCCATATCGAAGATCTGATTTACAGCCGCGCGCTTGATTACGCCGCCCGCCTTGGCAAACTGATGAAACGCCGCTTTGAATGCGGCAGTGTGGTCGCCCAGATGGAGGCGGTGCGCAACGGTTATGGCATCGGCATCCTGCACGACTACGCCACCGAAGGCATCCCCGACCTCGTCCGCCTGCTCCCCGAAATCCGCTTCACCAGAAACTACTGGATGCTCCAGCACCCCGACACCAAGGACACGCGGAGTGTCGCGGCAATTGCTGAACACATTACCCAGGTCGTGCGGAGCGCACGCAGCCGATTTATCGTCTCTTAAGTCTCAGCGCCTCGTGTCGGGCTCACACTTGCGCAAAGAAAGAAGCCTTGGAACCGGTATGCAGGTTAGTGGCCTTAATCGGACCGCAACGGCGCCCTGCTCTGTTCATTTCCCGCCTCAATCGCTTTCGCCATCAGACGCAGCAGTTCTGACTGCTCTGCACCATCCAGACCGGTCAGCATGCTTTTCTGGGCTTGCAGGACGGCGGGGCTGACTTTAGCGAAGGTGTCGCGGCCCTTGTCGGTCAGGTGGAGTTCGCGCGCACGGCGGTCGCGGGTACTGACGACGCGTTCGATATAGCCTTTTTGCACCAGACGATCGACGACACCGGTGATGGTCGCGCGGTCGTAAGCGATCAGGCCGGCCAGAGTCGCCTGATCCACACCATCGATCTCGGCGATTTTGGCCATGGCAGCATATTGCACCGGGGTCAGGTCGATCCCGGTCTTGGCGACCTCGGCGTGGAAGATTGCCACGGCAATCTGTTGAAAACGCCGGATAAGATGGCCTGGCATCTGATCCACTTCACTCACGCGCACCTCCTGATCGGGCCGTCAGCTTGACAGTCCGATTTATAGTAAGCATACTTATCATTAGCACACAAATTATATAACAATCCGTAGTGCCTGTTATTTCGCAACTTCGGAGATTTGTCCAATTCGGAGGAACAATCATGCAATTCCATCTCGACGGTTTTCGCGCTGGTGACCCGACCATCGAACCGGCCAACACAGCCACTGACGCATTGCAGGGAGATACCCTGCCAAGCGAGGTGGATGTCCTGATTGTCGGTAACGGCCCGGCGGGCCTTACCCTTGCCGCTCAGTTGGCAGCCTTCCCCAACATCACAACCCGCATCGTTGACCAGAAAGATGGCCCGATGGAACTGGGTCAGGCCGATGGTATCGCGTGTCGCACGATCGAGATGTTCAATGCCTTTGGCTTTGCCGAGCGGGTATTGAAAGAAGCTTATTGGGTCAATGAGGTTTCCTTCTGGAAGCCCGATCCGGCAGATCGTGGCAAGATTGCCCGAACTGATACCATTCAGGACACCGAAGACGGCCTGTCGGAATTCCCGCATGTAATCCTGAACCAGGCGCGCGTGCATGATTTCTATCTTGATGTGATGCGCAATGCCCCAAACCGGTTGGAGCCGGATTATTCCCGCCAGGTGATTGATGTCGCGATTGATCCGAAGGCGGGCACCAAAAGCAGCCCCAGCCACCCGGTAACTGTGACCCTGGAGCGCACTGATCCAGACCACGCCGGGCAGCGCGAAACTGTCAAGGCGCGCTATGTTGTTGGCTGTGACGGGGCGCGCAGTGCTGTGCGCAAATCATTGGGCCGCGAGCTGCGCGGGGATTCCGCCCATCAGGCATGGGGCGTGATGGATGTTCTGTGCGTCACCGACTTCCCCGACATCCGCAAAAAGGCGACCATTCATTCCGCCAATGAGGGCAACGTCCTGATCATCCCGCGCGAAGGTGGCTATCTTGTACGTTTGTATGTCGAGCTCGACAAACTGGCCGAGGGCGAACGCGTTGCCAGCCGCAACATCACATCAGACCATCTGATTGCTGCCGCCCAGCGCATCCTGCATCCCTATACGCTTGATGTAAAGGAAATCGCCTGGTGGTCGGTTTATGAGATCGGTCAGCGCCTGTGTGACAAGTTCGACAACCTCAATGGCGAGACTTCGGCGACGCGTATTCCGAATGTGTTTATTGCTGGTGACGCCTGCCACACCCATAGCCCGAAGGCAGGGCAAGGCATGAATGTTTCGATGCAGGATACCTTTAATCTTGGCTGGAAACTGGCCGGGGTTCTTGAAGGCCGGATCAAGCCGGAAATCCTGCACAGCTACTCCGAGGAACGCCAAGCGATCGCCAAGGAGCTGATAGATTTTGATGGCAAATTTGCCAAGATGTTCAGTGCCCGTCCGAACGAGGATGGTACAGCCGACAGTAACGGTGTTGATCCCAAGGAATTCCAGAAATACTTCATCCAACAGGGCCGCTTTACCGCCGGCACCGCCACCCGCTACACACCATCCGTCCTGACCGGGCCGGACATCCATCAGGATCTGGCAAAGGGTTTTGTCATTGGCATGCGCTTCCATTCGGCACCGGTCGTGCGTCTGTCGGATGCCAAACCGGCACAGCTTGGCCATTGCGCCAAGGTCGATGGGCGCTGGCGGCTTTACGCCTTTGCCTGCAAGGATGATCGCGGGCAGCCGGGATCAGACATTCATGCGCTGTCTGATTTCCTGCAAACCGCCCCGATTTCGCCAATGGTGAAGTTCAACCGCGAGGGCGATGACCAGGACAGCGTTCTGGATGTCCGCGCCATCTTCCAGCAGCCGCATCGCAGCCTTGCGATCGAGGCCATGCCGAAACTTCTGCTGCCGCGTAAAGGCAAATATGGCCTGGTTGATTATGAAAAGATCTATTGCCCGGATCTGAAATCAGGGGACGACATCTTTGACATGCGCGGCATTGATCGTGATCACGGCTGCATGGTTCTGGTCCGCCCGGATCAGTATATTTCCCATGTCTTGCCGCTTGATGCCTTTGGGGCGCTCAGTGCGTTCTTAAGCAACATCCTGATTGCCCGGAACGGGGCGTAACCAGAAACAATTTCCGACCGAGCAAACAAAATAAAAGCCCGTTCAGTTTTGAACGGGCTTTTTAATCACAAATAAGTGACCAGTCGTCACTTATTTCGCCAATCAATTTCGAAATTGGTCTTCGGCGACAGGGTCCGAAGCTTGTCTTCGAAATAGGTCTGCATTTCAGCAAGGCTGTCTTCGTCGGCTGCTGACATCGCAACCGTCAGAAACAGCGAGGTCGCGCTCAGCTCGCATGCGCCTTTTTCAAACGCCAGCAGGCCGGCATCGGGCTTACGCAGGGTTGCTTTAACGTCTTCGCTGCGAGCCTGCAGCATAAGACCTTTAAGGTAGCAGGGCGCGCTGCGCAGATAGATGTCCGCGAATGCGAAGCTATCGGCGTCGCTCTGCTGTTTGGACGTATGGGCAGCAGGGGAGGTCTGATCACCCGAAACATCCAATGATTTGACCGCATCGGGCCAAGCGTCGTTCACTTTGACCGCCAGGTTAGACATGTGCATCACCAATCCTTTAAGGGCGCAATATGCGCACGGTATCCCCATACCCCTTGGACACGCATTTCACATTGCTTATAGCGCTGAACAATAATGAATATCGGTCATCTATTGCACGCCACAGGACAACGTCAATGCACTTTGTCCTGACAAAAATGTTAGAAATCGGGCAAGCCGCAAGTCTTCCGGCTGAGATTTTCCTATATTCTCAGCAGAACATCCGCAGAATTACGCAAATTTTGGCAGAAAACCTCTCACTTACAAAGACATGTGTCCGAGATCACATTGGCGTGAAATGACCATGTCTGCCGCTTCCCGCTATGTGCATGGCTGGGTTGCTTAGCCCTGAATGACGCTTTGGCGCTGCGCCCCAAGCCCGTCGATTCCCAATTCCATCACGTCACCAGGCTTGAGAAACACCTGCGGGTTCTGCCCCATGCCAACCCCCGGGGGCGTTCCGGTCGAGATGATATCACCGGGTTGCAGGCTCATGAAACGCGACAGATAACTGATTACGAATGCGACACCATAGGCCATGGTTTTGGTACTGCCGTCCTGATAGCGCTTGCCATTGACATCAAGCCACATGGCAAGGTTTTGCGGATCAGGAACCTCGTCACGGGTCACCAGCCACGGGCCAATCGGGCCAAAGGTATCGGCACTTTTGCCCTTTACCCACTGACCGGAATGCTCAAGCTGAAAGGCCCGCTCGGAAATATCATTGGCCAGGCAATAGCCCGCGACATAATCAAGCGCATCGGCCTCATCGACATATTTGGCCTGCTTGCCAATCACCACACCAAGTTCGACTTCCCAGTCGGTCTTGGTCGAGCCACGCGGGATTTCGATATTGTCATTCGGCCCACACACGGCCGAGGTCGCCTTGAAAAACACGATCGGTTCGGGCGGCAGTTCCATCCCGGCCTCTGCCGCATGGTCGGAATAGTTCAAGCCAATGCAGATGAACTTCCCCGGACGCCCGACACAGGGCCCGATGCGCGGATCACCCGACACCACCGGCAGGCTTTCGGGATCAATTGCGGCAATGCGTGCAAATGTTTCGTCGGAAATCGTCGTCGGATCAATATCTCCAATCACGCCCGACAGATCACGGATGACACCACCCGCATCACAAAGCCCGGGTTTTTCCGCCCCCTTGGGGCCATAACGCAAAAGCTTCATGATCTGATTTCTCCTGATGGCGTGGCGTAATCACTTGCGGCCTTGCGACTGTGCAAATCCCGCAAAAAGAACGACTTATTCCTCATACCATAGTGATGTCACATCCGGCTTACAAAGTGCAAGCCAATTGGAAAATCATGCAGGCTTGTAACCATCATGATTGTTCTGGCCCCGCAATTCGATATCATCACCACAAAGCCCACCACGCCCCAAAGGATATTATAAAGACATGATGCAGACCATTACCGCCAGTGACGGCCACGTTCTTGATTGCTGGTTTGAAGCGCCGGTTGGCAAACGTTTGGGCAGGATCGTGATCCTTCAGGAAATTTTTGGTGTCACCGATCAGCTCAAGGATGTTGCAAAGAAATATGCCGCCCTTGGCTATGAAGTCGCCATCCCGGCCCTGTTTGATCGGATCGAACGCGGATCGGTCGTGGCGTTTGATGATTTTGAACGTGCCCGCAGCCTGATGATGGCATCCGATCTTTCCAACAATCTCAAGGATATTGGTGCCACCATTCAGGCCTTGGCTGCAAATGGTGGCAAGGTCGCGGTGATCGGTTTTTGCTGGGGTGGCGGGCTAGCGCTTCGCTCGGCGCAAAGCCTTGACGTTGCGGCAGGTGTTTCTTTTTACGGCACGCGCATTGACCAATATCTTGATAAACCGCTTTCTGCTCCCTTCCTTGGGCATTTTGGCCTGTCCGATGATCACGTCCCGGTCGAAATGATCGAGGAAGCCAAGGCTGCCCTGCCCGGCATGGAAGTTCATATGTACGAAGCCGGCCACGCCTTTGCCAACGAAGCCCGCCCTTCCTACGTCGCATCGGCCGCCGAAGTGGCCCATGGCCGCACCGTTGAATTCCTTGCCCAACATCTGGCGAGTTAACTCATCCCTGCCCCGGCCTTCACCCTTCAGGACATCAAGCCACCATGCGCATTGCCATCCTCGACGACTATCAGAACCTTGCGCTGCAATCCGCCGACTGGTCGAAGGTCCAGGAATTTGGCGAGATCACAGTGTTCAACGACACCATCGCGGATCGCGAGGCGCTGATTGAGCGACTCAGCCCGTTTGAGGTCCTGTGTGTGATGCGCGAACGCACCCCGCTTCCCGGTGAACTTCTGCGTTCCCTTCCCAACCTGCGCCTGATCGTCACGACCGGCAAACGCAATGACGCCATTGACGTCGCAACCGCAGGCGAACTGGGCATTACGGTCTGCGGCACAGAATCCCCGTCCACCGCAACGCCCGAACTGACCTTTACCCTGATGCTGGCGCTTGCGCGCAACATCGTTGCCGAAAACGCTTCTATGCGGGCGGGCGGTTGGCAAATCGGGATCGGACAGGACCTCGCCGGATCGACTTTGGGCATCATCGGCCTTGGACGTTTGGGCGCAAAAGTCGCCAAAATGGCGCAGGCCTTTGACATGAATGTCTGCGCCTGGAGCGCCAATCTGACACCAGAACGCTGCAAAGAACCCGGCGTAACCTTCATGGCCAGCAAGAAAGACCTCCTGTGCACCTCAGACTTCATCACCATCCATCAACGCCTGTCGGATCGCACCCGAGGACTGATCAGTGAACCGGACTTCAAGGTGATGAAGCCCACGTCCTATCTGATTAACACATCTCGCGGCCCGATCATCGACGACACCGCCCTGATCAGCGCGCTCAATACCGGCGAAATCGCTGGTGCTGCAATCGATGTGTATGACGAAGAACCCCTTCCCGCCGACCACCCCTTACGCCATTGCAAAAACCTGCTGCTCAGCCCGCATCTCGGCTATGTCACCCGCAACACCTGGAAGGTGTTTTATGGACAGACTGTTGAAGCCATTCAGGCCTGGCAAAATGGCAAACCCATCCGGGTGATCGCGCCAACCTGACTGCGCCAAATCCAGTAACGAAAGCATAGGGAAACCGCCGTATTTTTCCCCGAAATCCGCCGACTTATCCTATGCAAATAAGAACCATTACTATACAAATAGTCCTGTCGGTTATTGATGGAATGCGCGCGCATGCTCAAAGAATTCTTTTCCTACTACCTTCCGCACAAACGGTTGTTCCTGCTTGATTTCGGGTGCGCTGTTTTGTCGGGTCTGTTGTCTTTGGGCTTCCCGGTCGCCGTGGCCGGATTTGTCGATACCCTGCTGCCCAAACAGGATTGGATTCTGATCCTGCTGGCCGCCCTTGGTCTGTTGATTGTCTATCTGATCAATACCGGCCTGATGGCGGTTGTCACCTATTGGGGGCATGTTCTGGGCATCACGATTGAAACCGAAATGCGCCGCCGTGCATTCGATCACCTGCAAAAGCTGTCCTTCCGCTTTTACGACAATCAGAAAACCGGTCATCTCGTCGCCCGCGTAACCAAGGATCTCGAAGAAATCGGCGAAGTCGCCCATCACGGGCCAGAGGACCTTTTTGTCGCCATCATGACTTTTGTCGGCGCGCTGATCCTGATGTTTACCGTCCACACTCCGCTGGCCCTGATTGCGATGACGATCGCACCGCTGGTGATGTGGCTGGTTGTGCGGTTTGGTGGCGATATGACGCGCAACTGGCAAAACCAGTTCGGACGCGTGCGTGCCTTCAACGCCCGGATCGAGGAAAATGTCGGCGGCGTGCGTGTGGTGCGTGCCTTTGCCAACGAAGACCACGAACGCGCCCTGTTTCAGCGCGATAACGAGCAATATCGCAGTGTCAAATTGCAGGCCTATGCCATCATGGCTATCAGCCTTGCGATCAACTATCTCGGCATGCGCATCGTTCAGGTCGTCATCCTGATCGCCGGCACCTTGCGCGATAACATCGCCTATGGCCGCCTTGACGCCAGCGAGGATGAAATCCTTGCAGCCGCCAAAAGTGCCCGCCTCGATGATCTGATCGCAAGCCTGCCAGCAGGCCTTGATACGGTGATTGGCGAACGTGGTGTAAAACTGTCGGGCGGGCAAAAGCAACGGGTTGCCATCGCACGTATTTTCCTGAAAAACCCGCCGATCCTGATTTTGGACGAAGCCACATCAGCGCTCGACACCGAAACCGAACAGGCCATTCAGCAATCGCTCGATGACCTCGCCAAGGGCCGCACCACGCTTGTGATTGCACACCGCCTGGCCACCATCCGCAATGCCGATCGCATCGTCGTCATCACCCAGGATGGCATTGCCGAACAAGGCAGTCATGATGCCCTGCTGGCCCGCGATGGCGCCTATCGCCGCCTGCATGAAGCACAGGCACTCAGAACCGGCTGATCGCCAGTGCCAGTGCAATCTTCAGGCAGGCTCAACATCCCGCAGCGGGCGGATAACATGCACAATCGGTCGTCCGTCTTCATCGGACGTAACGCGGGTTTCAACCCGATAAACCCGTGCCAGATTGGCAGGGGTCAAAACCTCTGACGGCGTTCCCGATGCAATGATCTTGCCCCGATGCAAAAGCACAATCCGGTCGCAATAGCGTGCTGCCAGATCAAGGTCATGCAAGGCGGCAATCACAACCCCGCCCCGCTCTGCCAGACGTTCGCGTACGAGATCAAGCACCACCATCCGCCAGTGCAGATCAAGGGCAGATGTCGGCTCATCAAGCAACAACACATCGGGATCGCGCATCAGTGCCAGCGCCAAACCAACCAACTGGCGCTTACCCCCCGACAGGGTATGAAGCGGTGACAGCGCAACTTCGGCCAATCCCAACCGCTTGAAGATATCCTCGATCTGGTCACCAAGTTCCTTATCGGAAAAATCAAGATCAAGCGCACGCGCCGTACTCCACATCAACTCAGTCGGCAGAAGGGCCGATGGATTGGGCGGCGTTTGCGGCATGGCGGCCAGCCGGTGATGCCAACCGTCATGGCCCATATCCGCGCGCGTTTCCCCATCAATTGCAATCTGGCCCTCGGTTGGCTTTTCACCAGACAGGCAGCGCATCAATGTCGACTTGCCCGATGCATTGGGACCCAGAAGCCCCAGAACCTGATTATCGCTGAGATCGGGCAGATCAACCCGATCAAGCACATGACTGCGTCCGTAAAATGCCGAGATATCTTTTGCCGTAAACAGTGTCATGCCATGCGCCTCCGCCCCGAAAGCAATCCAAGAAAGACCGGCACACCAACAACAGCGGTCAAAATACCAACCGGAATGATCACACCTGGAATCAACGCCTTAGACAGGAACGACGCGCAGGACAGGATCAACGCCCCGCACAGGGCCGATCCGGGCACCAGCATCCGGTGATCTTCACCCAGCATCAGTCGCGCAATATGCGGCCCGACCAATCCGATAAAGCCGATCGCCCCGACAAAACACACCGCAAAGGCAGCAAGAAGCGACACTCGTAAAATCACCCAAAGCCGCAATCGGGCAACATTAATCCCCATGCTGCGTGCATGTGCTTCCCCACCACGCAAAAGCGTCATCACCCAGACATGACGCAGCGAAAACGGCAACACGCACAGAAAACAGGCACTGACCATCGCAACCTCTGGCCAGCCCGCACGGGTCAGGTTGCCAATCGTCCAGAAGACAATCTGCTGTACGGCCTCGGCACTGGCGATATATTGCAGGCCCGCCGTCAGGGCATTGCACAAAAACACAAGTGCAATACCAAACAGCACCACAGTTTCACGTGCCCCGTTGCTCCATCGCACAATCGCCAGAATCAGCACCCCCGATCCCAACGCAAACAGCAACGCCATCACCGGCAACACGGCTGCCTCGGCAAAAAACGGCACAACCGGCACCACGACAATCGCCAGACTGGCCCCCAGAACTGCGGCCGATGACACGCCAAGTGTAAACGGACTGGCCAGTGGGTTATCAAGGATGGTCTGGGTTTCAATCCCGGCAAGACCAAGCGCCGCGCCAACCGCCAATGCGATCAGGGCATCCGGCAGGCGCACATCCCACAAAATGATGCGATGGCGCAGATCAAGCTGGTCCGGGTCGATCAGCCCCGAAATAATATCGGAAAACGCAAGCCCGGCCGGCCCGGCCCAAAGATCAAGCCCCAGCATCACCACAACCCCGACCGCCAACAGCGACACCATCCCAAGACGCCGCTTGTGAATGCTGCCAAACCGTTGATACAGCGTCACCCCGATCTCTGTCATTGGACAGCCCCGACAGTCGCGCTAAAGGTCCCGTTCAATTCAAACGGCAACCAGCGCTCATAAATCTCGGCCAGCGTGTCCATCGGATCAATGTCGTTGAAAAGGTCTGGATGGGTCCATTTGGCAAATGCCTCAAGCGCGACAATGTTAAATGGCGAGTTGTAGAAATTATGCCAGATACTGTGCGCACGCCCCGTGCGCACCGCATCCAGCGCGGCAAATTCCGGCGCGGACAAATAACGCGTCAAACTTTGCGACGCTGTTTCGGGCGTCATGCCTGCACCAAGCGCGACTGGGTCGGCACCATCGCTAAATTCCGCGAAGGTGCCTGACGCCGTCCCGATCCAGACATCTGGATTTTCCATGAGAAGGAATTCGGCAGTGTGCTGTGCCGTCGGTCCGGGCGCCACCGCATCAGCGATATTGGTGCCCCCGGCAACTTCGACAAACGGCCCCAGCATGCCATCCGCCATGCCCCAGCAACATTCAAACCGGCCGGGGTGCGGTTGCAGGAAAACAGTTGGTCGCTCTTTGGTCTGGCTGACGCGCGTCACAACGCGATCAAATCGTTCTTGATAAAACGCCGCATATTCCTCTGCCCGCTTCTCCGCACCGAGAAGCCGCCCTAACATCCGTATCGATGGCAAGGTGTTATGAAGCGGGTCGGACCGGAAATCGATAAAGACGATCTTCGTGCCTGCCGCAGTCAGTTGATCAATCAGTTCGGCATTCTTTGCCCCCGGCCCATGATCATTCAGCCCGAAAATCGCCAATTCGGGTGCGAGATCAATGATCTTTTCGACTGACACACTGTCCTTGTTGCGCCCGCCAAACAGGGGAATATCACTTGCCTCGGGAAAGCGTTCAAACAGCTGCGTCTCGATATCAGGATGGGTCCAGCTAAGTGGCGTCATGGTACCGACAACACCGCCGACCGGATCATCTGGCCGCAACAACGCCAGCAAGGGAAGATAGCGCGCTTCACTAACCACCATACGCTTGACCGGCAATTCAACCGTTACATTGCGCCCGGCAATGTCAGTCACGGTAACCGTACTTGCGCTGGCGACCGGCATTGTCAGAAACAGTGCAAACAAGATCAGAAAAGATGTCGGAAAGGCTTTCATCATGGACCCCAAAATCACGAAATCCGGGGCAGCGATTGCTGCCCCGGCGAAACGTCATTGAACTGCGAGCAACTCAGAAAGTTGCTTTGGCCTGCAGCAAGAACGAACGACCCGGCTCATAGAGTGGCTCCACCGTAGTGAAGTCCTGACCGTAGGTTGCGCGACTTGCATAGTTCTCATCGAACAGATTGTTCACTTCAGCGCGCAAGGTCAGGAATTCCGCCCCGGATGGCTGATATTCCGCGTAAAGGCCGACCACCTCATATGCCTCAAGCGCCAATCCTCCGGCATCCTGCGTATCGGTATTCTTAAGCGCGGCCTCGCCGGTACCGCCCACACGCACATTCAACTCCTCGAACGTATGTCCAACTTCGAGCGCGAAAATACGGCCAAGCGGCGCACCGAGATATTGCGTGGCATAGGAACTTGCCGCACTGCCATTCACGGTGATTTCAGTATCGGTGTAGTTCAGGCGCGCAAAGCCCGCACCCCAGTTATAACCAAGA
>TARA_B100000674_G_scaffold47080_1_pt1 | contig 17523 bp, 12 predicted proteins | sample TARA_B100000674 | Tara Oceans TARA_B100000674 (sample SAMEA2622759) | marine metagenome | biome: marine biome (ENVO:00000447); feature: surface water layer (ENVO:00002042); material: "saline water (ENVO:00002010), including plankton (ENVO:xxxxxxxx)" | depth 5 m
GGGCGGTCCACTGTGTAATTAGTACCTTCGATTCCCGGCAACCGCACCTACCCCCGGCCTCGCGCATTTCGCGAAACGGGTGAGACAGGCACCAACGGGTTAGCCGGAATATAGGATAACCGAGTAACTTGGTCAAGTATTTGCCCAGCGCAATTTATGCACAAAGTCGAAAAAACTTACAAAAACACTCGGATATTTTTGTTGCACACATCTTTCCATTCGTGGACAGGAGCAGTCTGATCCATGCCTGAGGTCATTTTTAACGGCCCCGAAGGTCGCCTTGAAGGTCGCTACCATCATAACGGCGCTGACGATTCGCCCATTGCACTCATCCTCCATCCGAACCCGCAGCAGGGTGGCACAATGAATAACAAATTGTGCTTCAACATGTTCAACATGTTCAAGGATCGCGGCTATTCCGTCATGCGGTTCAACTTCCGTGGTGTCGGCCGTTCGCAGGGCGTGTTTGATCAGGGCATCGGCGAATTGTCGGATGCGGCATCCGCCCTGGATTGGATGCAGACCTATAATGCCAATGCACGCGCAACCTGGGTTGCCGGTTATTCGTTCGGTTCGTGGATCGCGATGCAGCTTCTGATGCGTCGCCCGGAAATTGACGGTTTCATTTCCGTTGCCGCCCCGGCAAGCGAGCAGGACTTCACGTTCCTCGCCCCCTGCCCGTCATCCGGTATCCTGATCCACGGCACCCAGGACACCAACATTCCGGTCGCATCCGTCAACAAGCTTGCTGACAAGCTCAATGCCCAGAAAGGCATCGAAGTTGACATGTGCGCGATTGACGGTGCCGATCACTATTTTGCCAAACAGCAAGATGAAGTGATCAAGCAATCGGCGGCTTATCTCGACAAGCGCGGCGCCTAAGCACTGCTTGCCTGCAAAAGCCAAACGAAAGGCCGCCTGATCAGGCGGCCTTTTTTGTGGGGTAAAGCTTGCCACCGCAACAGGGCTCCGGAACGCCTGTGGTTCCGGGGAAGCTGAGCGGCAAGTCACGCAAATGGCGGACCGCCAGAAATCCGAAACATTCCGCCTCAACCGCATCACCATCCCAATCCAGTTCATCAACAGATCGCACCGGCACGCCAAGACGGCTACCAAGCGTTTCCATGATGTAATCGTTATGACGTCCGCCCCCGCATACAAACCAGCTTTGCGGTGCCGCCGGCAGATGGTTTACTCCGGCCACAATGGCGGCCACCGTACAGTTGGCAAGGGTTGCTGCACCATCCGGGACATTCAGCTTGGCTTCAACCACCAGACCGTCGATGCGTGCGGCCATATCTTCGCGATCAAGGGATTTGGGCGGGATACGGTCAAAATATGGGTCTTCAAGGAATTTGACCTCGACCATCGGATCGCCGGTGCCCGATGCCGCCGTCGCCCCGTTGAGATCAACCGGATTACCGGTATAGCGCAACATCCAGTCATCAAGCCGTGCATTACCCGGTCCGCAATCAAAAGCCAGCAGTTGGTCATCGGCATCAATATAGGTCACGTTGGACACCCCACCAATATTAAGCACCGCCACGGGCACATCCACCCCGGCACTTTTCATCAGGGCCGCGTGATAAACCGGGGCCAAAGGCGCACCTTCGCCACCTGCCGCGACATCGGCCAGCCGAAAATCCGCCACCACCGGAATACCGGTTTTTTCCGCCAACATATGCGGTGTCCCGATCTGACGGGTCAGACCCGATGCCGGCTCGTGAAACACAGTCTGCCCGTGAAAGCCGATGATGCCGATTTCACCTGGCGACATTCCCGCCTTGGCAAGTAACATGTTAACAGCATAAACATGGATCTGCGTCAGATCATCGGCCACAACATGTTCGGAGTTGGTTGCACTGCGATTGCCAAAACATCCACGCATCCGCTCACGCAATTCCGGGGCATAGGGCACGAAAACAGACTGACCCAACCTACGGACTTCAACGCCATCGGTTTCAATCAGGGCCGCGTCCACACCATCAAGTGACGTGCCGCTCATCATGCCGATTGCCGTGATCCAGTCTTGTGTCATGTCGTGCCTCGTAATTCGATAAGAGCGGCAGCTTATCGTTGAACATCAAAAGGCGACAAGGATGAAATCGCGGGTGGCTCATTGTGCGTTACATCAAACTTGACTCCCGCAAACCTACCTGTTAGTAGGTTGGCATGGACACAAAAACAGCCCTTCTTGATTCAGCAGAAACAATCGCACGTCAGCGCGGTTTTGATGGTTTCAGCTATGCGGATTTGTCAGCAGCCGTTGGCATCCGCAAAGCCAGTATTCATCATCACTTCCAAACCAAGGCCATCCTTGGTCAAGCGATGATGGAACGCTATCGGATCTCATTTGATGATGCCCTGTCTGAAGTCAAACGTGGTACGAACAGTGCCGCAGACCGACTTCGTGGCTATGTCGGGCTGTATCAAGACGCACTTCAGGGCGGAAAAACAATCTGCCTTTGCGTGGCGCTGAGTTCGGATCGAAACAGTCTTGATGACGCAACATTGAACGAGATTTCACGCTTTCATGCCATGAGCCTCGCCTGGCTTGAAACCCTGTTTGATGATGCGAAGTCAGATGGGTCGATCAAAAGTGTAATGGATAGCAAACTGGAAGCTGCGCAATGCCTTGCACTTGTCGAAGGCGCACAGCTTATGGCCCACGCCCAACACGATGTTGATGTTTTCATATCGGCAACTGAACTTTTGCTGGCGCGAGTCAGCGCCTGAGATAATCGTCGAACCAGACACTCGAAATGACGACAGCCCAAGAGACCCGTCGTCTTTTTTTAACCCCATCCAACCTTCCAACTAGTAGGTAGCAAACTATGACCTTTGAAAACAAGACCGCAATTATCACCGGCGCCGGTTCCGGTATCGGCTTTGCAGTTGCCAAACGCCTTCACGATGCAGGTGCAAATATCGTAATGAATGGTCGCAACGCCGCGAAACTTAAGGCGGCGTCAGAAACCATTTCGAATGCATCAGATCGCATTAAACTGGTAGCAGCCGACATTGCCCTGCCAGAAACGGCTAACATGCTGATTGAAGTCGCCGAAGATGCCTTTGGCGGGGTGGATATCCTGATCAACAATGCCGGTGTGTTTGAGCCCAAACCGTTCCTCGAACTCAGTGAAGCCGACTATGACCGGTTCGTTGATATCATCCTGAAGGGTAAGTTTTTTGCCGCCCAAGCCGCTGCCAAATCCATGATCAAGCAAGGTGGCGGCACCATCGTGCAAACCGGATCGATCTGGGCGCTGCAGGCGATTGGCGCAACACCGTCGGCGGCGTATTCTGCGGCCAATGCCGGTGTTCATCAGATGGTCAAAAACCTCGCGATTGAACTTGCCCCACACAATATCCGCATCAATGCAGTCGCCCCTGCGGTTGTGGAAACGCCTGTTTACAACACGTTTATGACTGAGGAGCAGGTCAAGGAAGTCCTGCCGGGCTTTAGCAGCTTCCACCCGCTAGGTCGCAATGGGCAACCCGCCGATATCGCCGAGGCCATTCTGTTTTTGGCCTCCGGTCAGGCATCATGGATTACAGGAACGGTTCTGCCGGTTGATGGCGGCGTGATGGCCGGGCGTAATTAACCCGCACTGGCAGCCCAGATATTTAAGATCGAATTTGGGCTGCCGTCTTTGTCCCCGCCCCTGATGCAAAAGGGAAAGACGTTATGTTGTTGAATGCTGACTTCACAAAAAGGGTTGTTATCCGGCCCGACGATTATCAATGGCAAAAATCGCCTGCCAATGGCGTGGAGCGCATGATGCTTGATCGCATTGGCGATGAAGTGGCGCGTGCCACCACCATCGTTCGTTTTGCCTCGAATTCCTATTTTGACACCCATACCCATGATGGTGGCGAAGAAATCCTTGTCCTTGATGGCGTATTCTCCGACGAGACCGGTGATTATGAAGCCGGAAGTTACCTCCGAAATCCAATTGGCACCCGCCACAAGCCGTTCACCAAGGATGGCTGCACGATCCTTGTGAAACTGCATCAGTTTGATGCGGATGACAAAGCACAAATCAAGATCGACACCAAGAATGCGACCTTCCTGCCCGGCATCGCGCCGGGGCTGTCGGTTTTACCGCTTCATGAATACGGCACAGAACACGCCGCATTGGTGCGCTGGCAACCGGGTACGCAGTTTTCCGCCCATCGTCATTGGGGTGGCGAGGAAATTTATGTGATCGAAGGCACGTTTGCCGATGAGCATGGCGCCTATCCGCAGGGAAGTTGGCTGCGCAGCCCGCATCTTAGTTCCCACGCGCCTTACACCGACGAAGGATGCCTGATTTATGTGAAGACCGGGCACCTGCCTGAAGCAGCCTAACGTCGGAAAAACACATCTGAAAACCGAGATGGGCAACTGATGTTGGTTGCATCGTTGCCCATTTTGCTACGAATGTGCTAGATCATCGCCTCCGCACCAATTGGCGGCTCGAATTTTCTATCACAACCAACATAGCGCAAAAACCATGACTGAACTGAAGTCTGATTTTCTCCGCGTCATGAATGACCGCGGTTACATCCACCAATGTACTGATCTTGAAGGCCTTGATGCCTATGCATCGGATAACACGGTGGTGTGCTATGTGGGCTATGATTGCACTGCAGACAGCCTGCATGTCGGATCGCTTGTGTCGATCATGATGCTGCGCTGGTTGCAGAAAACCGGCCATAAGCCGATCGTCCTGATGGGCGGCGGCACAACGCGCGTTGGCGACCCGACCGGTCGTGATGATGCGCGCCCGGTTCTGACCGACGAAATCATTGGCGCCAACATGGCCGGCATCAAAAAGGTCTTCCAGCAGTTCCTGACTTTTGGCGATGGCCCGACCGATGCGGTTATGGTCAACAATGCCGACTGGCTGGACAAGCTGAACTATATCGAGTTCCTGCGTGATTTTGGTCGCCATTTCTCGGTCAACCGCATGCTGGCATTTGATTCGGTGAAGCTGCGCCTCGAACGTGAACAGTCGCTGAGCTTCCTTGAATTCAACTACATGATCCTGCAGGCCTATGACTTCGTCGAACTCAACCGCAACTATGGCTGCACGCTACAGATGGGCGGATCGGACCAGTGGGGCAACATCGTCAATGGTGTTGAACTCGGTCGTCGAGTGGACGAGAAATCGCTGTTTGGCCTGACCACACCGCTGATGACCACCGCGTCGGGTGCAAAGATGGGCAAGACCGCGGCCGGTGCCGTGTGGCTCAACGAAGAACGCCTGTCGTCCTATGACTACTACCAGTTCTGGCGCAACACCGAAGATGCCGACGTCATCAAGTTCATGCGTCTGTTCACCGAGATGTCGCTCGAACAGATTGCCGAATACGCCAAGCTTGAAGGATCGCAGATCAACGAAGCCAAAAAGGTTCTGGCATTCGAGGCCGTCAAGCTTTGCCGTGGCGAAGAAGCAGCCCTGGCAGCGGCGGAGACTGCCCGCAAAACCTTTGAAGAAGGTGTTCTGGCCGATGACCTGCCGACCGTTGAGGTCGCCAAGGCCGATCTTGATGCCGGTATTCCGGCCTTTGATCTGTTCCGTCGCGCCGATCTTGCCAAATCGGGTGGTGACGCGCGCCGCTTGATCAAGGGCGGCGGTGCCAAGATCAATGACGAAAAAGTCAGCGATGAAAACGCAAACATCACCTCGGATGCGCTCAATGCTGATGGCGTGATCAAGGTTTCGGCGGGCAAGAAACGTCACGTCCTGATCAAGCCGGTCTGATCCAGACAGACACACAGAAAACAAAAGCCCCGCCGATCATCGTGCGGGGCTTTTTTGTGTTTGGCAGGATGCCGACTTAGCCCGGTTCAGCACCGGTAATCAGGTTGCGGAAGACCCCCGGCACGAAGGTCGAGAGTGGATTGACCGTAATGTCCGGTTCATCCAGATCGCCCTCAATCGTGTAGGTCGGGGCAAAGATACCACCGCCCTCTTCACCAACCAGAATATCCCCAAGGATCGGTATGGCACCAAGGGCCGAGTTCAGCGCATAGATCGGAACGATCGAGCCCGCCAGACGGATTTCCGATTTCGCCAGATCAATCGACCCGTTCGCCGTCACCCCAACAGCCGACCCGTTTGCCGCCACCTTGGACAGTGCCAGCACATCATTCACATAGGTGAATTCGCCATTCAGCTCGTTAAAGGAAATGCCGTTGCCCTGCAAAACATCGCCAAGCCCGGTGAGTGATGCGGCACTCAGCACACGGGCCGCAATCGGTGCATTGACCACACGGAATTCTGCAATGCTGGCCTGACCGCTAAAGGGTTGGGCAAAGTCGCGCTCATCGACCGTGCCTTCAATCGTCATGCGCCCACCCAGAAGATTGTCATACATATCCACTGCACGCAGGAAGCGACCAGCGTCCTCGCTGGTGAGTGTGACCTTGCGGGTCTGGAAATCTTCGCGGGTGACTTGCGCAAACACATTGGCCCGATCACCAAATGCCCCATTCAGAACAAGGCGATCCCATTCCTGCCCGACCGTGTGGATGGAGCCACGCACATCGGCCAGCAGCTCGCCATTGGCCATGACCATCTGTTCGATATTGAGGAACACCTCGGTGCTGCCACCGCTACGCTCTGCGCGTTCGCCAATGCCGCCGGTGTTGGCGCCTGAAAGATCGTTGCCCGCGTCATCATCGCCTGCCTCATCGCCAACGATCCACGGCGTCGCGATCAATTGGCGGGCGGTGATTTCAAGTTCGCGTTTTTCAGTTTCCTGACGCAGGGTGATCTTGCCATCATTCAAAAGCGGCGGCTCGCCCTCCTTCAGAAGGAAACCACCAGCCTCAAGCGCGACGAGATAGTTCTGATCAGAAGGTGCTGTGTCTTCGGCAGCATCATCGGCCCCGACACTTTCGATGAAGGGACGCAGATCAAATTGCGCACCGCTCAGATCGACGACCAGCCGGTCACCTTCTTCCATGCGAACGGAACCCGAAACGTCAATATTTTCGCGAAAACGGGTGTTTTCCAGTTCAACAAACCATTTATCGGCCATGGCGTTATCACCGCGCCAACTGCCACGCCCCTTGGCCTCGAGTGCCGGGGCGATCACGCCAAAACTGTTTACCGCACCACCACCATCAAACTGAACGGCAACGTCAAACTTCGCGGATGCCGCCGACCCCGGTTCCTTGCGATAGCCAACCGTTTCGATGGGTACGGACAGGCCGACATTGGCCAGATCGACATCCCCGACAACGCGAACGCGATCAGAGGCCACACGGATATCAAGATCGCCCTTGGCCATTCCGTTCAGATACGGTCCCGGATCAAGTTCGATATCGGGCAACACGGCAAGGTCAAGATCACCAGACAGCTTGTAGTGACTTGTTACCGCAGCGTTGGCATCAAAAGTCTCAACCCAGTTGATGTTGGTTTTGCCCTTGCCGACAGTTGCCGCACCAGCAAGTTCGAGGCCCTTGGTATTGACCTGCAGTTCGAAGCTGCCATTGGCGATATCCATGCCACGAAACGCACCGTCAATCGCAGCATTTTCAATGCGCGAGGCCGCCGCCACATCGACATCATCAAAGGTCACATCACGCAGAAGCGGGAAATGCAGCCGCACCCGCGTCGCCTGATCGCCACTGATCTTGGCCGGATCAATGCCAAGCCGGGTGGCAAAGCCAAGTGGTTTGGCCTCGATCAGTTCAAGTGCCTTGCGTGCGCTACCCTGTGCGACGATTTCGATGTCGGCATCGGGTTTAGGTTCATCAAGCTTGGTAAAGATGATGCTGGCGTCAGTGACCTGAATGCCATCAGCCTCTCCAGTATTTACAAAGATGCTGAAACTGGTTTCGTCAAACTCTGCACGTCCGGCAGCATTCAGAACATCAGGCATCTCACCCAGATAATGCACAGTGATGCCCGACATCGTCATCTGACCACCAAGGTCATCAAGAACAACCTCGCCGGCATCATCCTGATGCAGTTCTGTGTGCATGGTCGCCTGATGGACGATACCCTCGGACAGATTGGTTACAACCCAAGTGCGGGCATCGTCGCCAACACCTTCGGGCCACAGGCGATCCAGCTCATTGGTCGGAACATCGGTCGCCGACAGGTCAAGATTGACCTGCCACTGGCCGAACGGGTCAAGCACCACGCCCTGCAGTTTCGCCGATGCGTCACCGACATTAAGAACCACATCATCAAGGCTGAACCGACCCGGCACATAGCTCGTGACGATCTGCCCGTCAGTCACGCGATAGGTTGCGCGTATTTCTTCCGGGAAGGTAATCACGCCACTTCCAACCGTCAGATCGGTCGAGGCCGAGATCAGCTCACCCGTGGCATCAAGGCGGGCATTGAGCTTGCCCGATACCGGCACATAGGCATCATGCAACTTCTCAAACAGGTCGGAGATGCTGACAAGATCGGCAAGTTCGATCTCGCCAATATCGGCTTCAAGATCAACATCGCCGGTTTCGATGCTGTAATCGCCGGTCACGCGGACCTGCGTGGAAATATCCCCGGCACTGACCTGCATGGAGGCCTCGGCGCCAATCCCGAAGGCGCGTCGCGACAACAGGATGTCGGCCTGCGGTGCGGCCCAGACAATACCGATTTTCTCGTCACGGACTTCAAGGTCCGCATTAACGATCCCGAAGCTTTCGAAATAAGCCGCCGCCGGAATGTCGGTGCGTTCGCCCGACAGGATGGCAAAGATATCGTGCAAGACCGGATTGCCGGACCGCTCGACTGGTTCGGCGTCATTACCTGCGGTTTCGGTCCCAGTAACTGGCGGTTCCGCGACTGTATCCGCGGTTTCTGGCGCGTTCGGCAGTTCGATCACGACGGACGATCCACGTCCCTTATCGTAGGCCTCCCCGGTGGGTGCGGTCGCGCCGTCCCCGTCCCCCTCGCCATCCGCAAGTGTCGCGACATCTTCGACGGCTTCTTCGGCGATATAGCCGACATCAATGGTGCCATCGGCACTGCGCTCAAGACGGATGCGCGGGCCGATCAGATTGAGTTCACGCAGGGCCAGCACGCCTTCAAACAGTGCCTTGCTTGAAAACACGACGTCGGCTTCGGGGACGTGGAGGATTTCCTGATTATCGGGGCCAAAGATGCTGACGCGGCGCAGGCCGACGTCAAACTTTTCATCCCAACCGCGCCAACGCAGAACGACATCGTCGACCGCCAGCCGGTTATTGCCCATCGATTGATTAAGGTGATCGACCAGATACGGGGTCAGCCGGTGTAAAGACACAGGTTCCTGGGACAGTCGCCAGATCGTGACTGCCGCGAACACGCCGACAAACAGGACGATGGCTGATAAAGTCAGCGCCAGCCATCCGGCAAAGGTCTTAACGTGGCGCACTCATTTTACCTTGTGTTCCCGATGTCATATGAAGCGATATCAATAACTTCTATCTTCTGGTGTGGTTGTCGATGCGTTACTGACAACCATATTACCTGAAAGTACCAGACCGCTATTGATCTATACCCCTTTTTGTCCGATCACAGAAAAGCTAGAAACAGATAAGATATCCTGTTGATCAGGACGTCCAACTCCTTGCTGATATTATGCAATCAGGTGCAACCCTTTGCATAGCGCGGTTTGTGACCATTTCGCAATACAAGGAACGCAAAAAGTGTCTCTTTCCTGGATTTCACAGGACCTGCCCAAAGCCTTCGATTCCGACCGTGTTGCCAACGCGTTCGAACGCTGGAACACACTTGCCGACCGACCGGTATTTGAAAGCCTGTCAGATAAAATTGGCGAGATTGCGTCCAATCCCCAAAAACGCGCGGTTCTTGAGGCGCTGTTTGGCAACAGCCCCTATCTGACCAATCTGTGCCTGCGCGATCCCGACACGGTCTGTGACGTTTTTGACAACGGTCTTGATCAGGCGTTTGCCAATGCACTCGAACCGGTCCACATCAGCGCCGATTCCCGCGACCTTGATCAGGCCACCACCATGGCAACCGTGCGCCGGGCGAAACGCCGGGCGGCACTGGTGATTGCGATGGCTGATATCTGCAAGGCCTGGCCGCTTGAAAAAATCACCTCGGCAATCAGTGACACGGCCGAGCAAACCCTTGATTTCACCATGGCGCATTGCCTGTCGGCCATGGCGCGCCTGCGCAAATATGACCTGCCGAGCCAGGAAAATCCGCTTGAAGGATCGGGCATCTTTGCCATTGGCATGGGAAAGCTGGGTGCTGGCGAGCTTAACTATTCATCAGATATCGACCTGATCTTCCTGTATGATCAGGATGTCGTGACCTACCTTGATCCGGACCGTATTCAGCAGGATCTCGTGCGTATGGTGCGCGACATTACCCGGATCATGGAAGAACGCACAGGTGATGGATATGTCTTCCGCACCGACTTGCGCTTGCGTCCCGACCCGGCGTCGACCCCGCCGATCCTGTCGATGATTGCAGCCGAAACCTATTACGAAACCGTCGGGCAGAACTGGGAACGTGCGGCCATGATCAAGGCGCGCATCGTCGGTGGAGATCGCAAATCAGGTAACGAATTTCTTGAAATCCTGCGCCCGTTTGTCTGGCGCAAGCATCTTGATTTCATTGCCATTCAGGACATTCATTCGATCAAGCGCCAGATCAACGCGCACAAGGGCGGCAGCAAGATCAATATTCCCGGCCACAACGTTAAACTTGGCCGGGGCGGCATCCGCGAGATCGAGTTTTTTGCCCAGACCCAGCAATTGATCTGGGGCGGGCGCGAAATTGCGCTACGTGGCAAGGCAACCTGTGACACGCTGCGCACCCTGACCAAATTCGGTCAGGTATCCGAGGAAGTCCGCAATGAAATGGTTGCGGCCTATGAATTCCTGCGGACTGTCGAACACCGCCTGCAAATGATCAATGATCAGCAGACCCAAACCCTGCCCGATACCGATCAGGGCTTGCTGGCACTGGCGACCTTCCTTGGATATGAAACGCTTGATGCCTTCAAGGCTGACTTGCTGCTTCATCTGCGCAATGTTGAAAACAACTATGCCGAATTGTTCGAAGATGACGTTCCGCTGGCCGGAAGTACGGGTAATCTTGTTTTCACCGGGACCGAGGACGATCCCGACACGCTTGAAAACCTGCGTCAGATGGGCTTTGAAAATGCCGAGAATGTCTCGGTCACGGTGCGTGGCTGGCATCACGGGCGCTATCGCGCGACCCGGTCGCGCCGGGCGCGTGAAATCCTGACCGAACTGATGCCGACCCTTTTGGGCGCACTTGGCAAAACCACTAATCCGGATATGGCGTTTCGCGCCTTTGATGATTTCCTCAAAGGTTTGCCGGCTGGGGTGCAGCTGTTTTCACTGTTTACCGCCAATCCGCAATTGCTGGAACTTCTGGCCCAGATTGCCGGCACGGCGCCGCGCATGGCGAAATATATCGGGCGTAATGCGGCCGTGCTTGATTTCGTTTTGATGGCGGGCTTCCACGAAGAACTGCCCGATGCCGATGCGATGCTGGCAGAACTTGATGCCCGACTGTCGCGTGAAGACATGGTCGAAGACTGGCTTGATGCCGCACGGCGCTGGGCCAACGATCAGAAATTCCAGATTGATGTTCAAACCATCGAAAACCGTCATACCCCGCACGAAGCTGGCCGCGCCTTGGCCGATGTGGCTGACGTTGCCATTCGCGCGCTTTTCCCGCGCATTGCCGATGACTTTGCCGCCAAACACGGCAAGTTTTCTGACGGAGGGCTTGCGGTGTTTGCGCTCGGCAAACATGGTGGGCAGGAACTTTCGCCCGGTTCGGACCTTGATATGGTGTTTATCTATGAGGCGCCCGAAGACGCCGAAGAGTCCGATGGCGAAAAGCCGCTGTCACCCGGGCATTATTACATCCGGCTCAGCCAGCGCTATATCAACGCCCTGTCCGCACCGACGGCCGAAGGGGTTCTGTTTGAAACCGACCTTCGCCTGCGTCCGAGCGGATCCAAGGGGCCGCTTGCGACCCATTTCAAAAGCTTTGAGACCTATCAGAATAACGAAGCTTGGACGTGGGAACATATGGCGCTGACCCGCCTGCGCGCTGTTTACGGGCCCAAGGCGCTGTGTGACAAGGTGCTGGCGACCACCAATGACGTGCTGTGCAAACAACGCGATCCCGACCAACTGGTCCGTGCGGTCTATGACATGCGCAACCGCATGGAAGCGGGCAAAGGCGACAATCACCCATGGGCGATCAAGATGCGCCGCGGCGGGTTGGTCGATCTGGAATTCATTGCGCAATATCTGCAGCTGCGTCATGCCCATGACCATCCGGAAATCCTGTCGCCGACCACGCGGGTGGTTTTCAAAAACCTCGCGACGGCAGGTATTCTTGAAGCTGACGAAGCCGAGTTTCTCGCCAACTCCTCCTCCTTCTGGCTCGCCTTGCAGGCAATGCTACGCCTGACCACCGAAGGCCCGTTTGATCCGGAAAAAGCCAGCGAGGATTTGCAAAAAATGCTCGCCAATGCCGGGAAGTGCGACGATTTCGCGAGCCTGCAGGAAAAGATGGAAAGCACGGCAAAGCGCATCAAAGATATCTATGACCGCGTGATTGCGGAGCCGGCCGAAAAGATCGCCCCGTCGGATGCACCACAATGATCCAACAGCACTTGCCAAGCTTATAAGGGTTTGTATTTTCACGGCTGCATATGACACATCCAAGCAGCCTCGATCAGATAAAGGATAGACCATGACAGTTGATGTTGGTGACAAGGCCCCGGATTTCGAACTGCCAACCGATGGCAATGGCAGCGTGAAACTGTCTGATCTGGCAGGCAAGCCGGTGGTGATCTATTTCTATCCCAAGGACATGACCCCGGGTTGCACGACCGAGTCCTGCGAATTCCGCGATGCCGAACCTGATTTCAGCGCGGTTGATGCGCAGATTATCGGCATTTCCAAAGACAGCGCGGAACGCCACGACAAGTTCAAGGCCAAGCATGATCTGAACTTCATTCTCGCCTCTGACGAGAACGGCACCACCTGCGAGGATTATGGTGTCTGGAAGGAAAAGAACATGTATGGCAAAAAATTCATGGGGATCGAGCGGTCCACCTTTGTCATTGATGGCAATGGCGTCATTCGCAATGCCTGGCGCAAGGTAAAGGTCAAAGGCCACGTCGCCGAAGTGCTTGAGGCGGTTAAATCCCTCTAGCCGCTGCCTATTTCAGTTTGAAGGCCCGGTCATTTGATGCCGGGCCTTTTTGTTTGGCTGTATCGTAAAATGCACTTTTCCAAACGGCTTATATCACCTTCTGCTTTACTGATTTTGTTGCCATGGCCCCGATGTCGGGCTAGAAATTTAGGCACGGGAGTATTAGGTGTTCGGTTAGTCACCTAATCGGGGAAAAACAAGCCGGGATTGCCGGCAAAGCAGGTACAGCAATGAACAAGAATGTTGTCGATCTTGACGATCAGATGCTTTCGGACTTTCGCGACGAAGCCAATGACATCATCAATTCCATCGATGTGATTTTGCAAAACGCACGCAGCAAGGGTGAACCGGGTCATCTGACCGCCATCCAGCGCGAAGTTTTCAATCTGCGATACAAGGGCAAGTCCGTTGCCGCACCGCTGATCAACCTGACCAGCCATCGCCTTGCCGACTATGTCACGACGTGCAAGGAACTGAACGAAGGCTCGATCAACGATATTCAGGCCTTTGTCGACAAGATCGAGAGCTTGCTGGCTGGCGACATGAGTGCCGGTGGCAAGGACACTGCCGAGTTCGTCCGTGAACTGCCGTCCAAACGTGCCCCTGATATCGATCCGAACTGGCTGGCCAAGGCCAATGTCGAGGCGCTTCTGGTTATTCCGCAGCGTTCGATGGCAACCATTCTGGAGCGCGAGCTGGCCGCTTGTGGCTATCGCAGTTCAGTCACGCAGACCTCGTTCGAGGCGATCGAACTTGCCGTGCGCACCCGCCCGGATTTCATCATCGTTGCCAAAACCATTGATGAGCTGAGCGGTGTTGATCTGGCCAACGCCCTGCAGGCGATGCCAAAAACACGCGGCATTCCGACCGCCGTTCTGACCTCGGATGCGCCGAACCATCCGTCGCTTCAGGACCTGCCATGCCGTACCGCGATCATCCGCAAGGGCAATGCCTTTGGCGAGGACCTGGCAGAGGCACTGGCGCGCTTTAACATCACCTGATTGCGCGTTCGCTGATTGATTATAAAGGGCGGTCCGGATTTGAGTTCGGGCCGCCCTTTTTGTTTGCCAATTGACCCTCGAGCGCGCAGATGGCAGACAAAGTGCAGATTTTGCCATCAACATAGACCAGACGATCATGACCAAGCTGACCCTTGCCGAAGCCGCGAAAAAGGCCCTTCTGACCGAAGACGCCACCGAGAAGGCCGATATCACGGCCGAAATGGCTGCCATGTGGCGCAGTGGCGAGATCAGCGAAGTCGGATCAACCGACCTGCCCGATCGTCCCGGCCGTCCGGCAAAGCCGGAACTACTTCCGCCCAACAAGATGCCCAAGCGCAAGAAAGGAAGCGTTCAGGGCCGCATCGGGCTTTTGCATGCGCTGGCTCATATTGAACTCAATGCAATTGATCTGGCGTGGGATCTTTGTGTCCGCTTTCCCGAGGCCAACATGCCGCGCGATTTTCATGAAGCCTGGGTTCAGGTGGCCGATGACGAAGCCCGTCATTTCAAGATGATCAGCAAGCGCCTTGGGGAACTGGGTGCGGCCTATGGCGATTTACCTGCCCATGACGGGTTGTGGCAGACCTCAATGGACACGGCCTATGACGTCCTGCCGCGTCTGGCCGTGGTGCCGATGGTGTTTGAGGCCCGCGGCCTTGATGCCACCCCGCCGACCATTGAACGGCTTCTGGCGCATGGGGATACGGAAAGTGCGCGTATCCTTAAGATCATCGCCCATGATGAAATCGCCCATGTCGCAGCCGGTCGAAAATACTACGAATATATCTGCGATCAGCGCGACCTGCCCTATTACACCACCTGGCATGACATGCTGCGCAAACATTTCCGCGGGCCGCTCAAACCGCCGTTTAATGACGAAGCGCGCTATGAGGCGGGAATGCCACCCGACTATTATCAGGACTATGTCCTTGAGCTGCCCGACATTGATGAAGACAGCGCATAAACCGGCGCAAACTTTAATAATTAAATCATCAGACAATTGACTCACCTCATGGTGAGGGCCCTTGAAATCAACGACACTCCCCGGCGCAATATTTGACGAAATCGTTTGTCTTTGTGCGTCATCAGCAAGGAGATGTCACCATGCCCTCCACCATGAAAGCCGCCGTTGTTCGGGAATTCGGCAAGCCCCTGTCGATTGAAGAAGTCACCGTGCCCAAGGTCACGCCGGGAAAAATCCTGGTCAAGATTGAGGCATCCGGTGTCTGTCACACTGACCTTCACGCCGCCGAAGGCGATTGGCCGGTCAAACCGAACCCGCCCTTTATCCCCGGTCACGAAGGGGTCGGCATCGTCGCCGAAGTCGGCGAAGGCGTTAAATCCGTCAAGGAAGGCGATCGTGTGGGCGTGCCATGGCTGCATTCGGCCTGTGGTCATTGCCATCACTGCATCACCGGCTGGGAAACCCTGTGCGGTGAACAGCTCAATACCGGTTATTCCGTCAATGGCGGCTTTGCCGAATATGTTCTGGCCGATCCGGATTATGTCGGCCACCTGCCCGACCCGCTTGAATTTGGCAATGCCGCCCCGGTCCTGTGTGCCGGTGTGACAGTCTATAAGGGGCTCAAGGAAACCGAATGCAAACCCGGCGAGACCGTGGTGATTTCCGGTGTCGGCGGGCTTGGCCACATGGCTGTGCAATATGCCAAGGCCATGGGTATGAAAGTCATTGCCGTTGATATTGCCGATGAGAAACTCAAACTCGCCAAGGACCTTGGTGCCGACTGGACCCTGAATGCGGCCGAGGCCGATGTTGTTTCCGAAGTGCAAAAACAGATGGGTGGCGCCAATGGCGTGCTGGTCACAGCCGTTTCACGCGCGGCCTTCAAACAGGGTGTTGGCATGCTAGGCCGTGGCGGCACGATGGCGCTTTGCGGCCTGCCCCCGGGAACGTTCGAACTTGATATTTTCGATACCGTCCTGTCGCGCAAAACCATCCGTGGATCGATTGTCGGCACCCGTGCGGATTTGCAGGAAGCCCTTGATTTCGCGGGCGACGGCAAGGTGCATTCCCACTTCACGACCGAGCCGATGGAAAACATCAACTCGATCTTTGATCGTATGCGCGATGGCAAGATCGATGGCCGTATTGTCATGTCGATCTGATCGACCGATACATCACGACCACAAAAGGCTGCCATCCGGCAGCCTTTTCTTTTGATTTCAGGCCGCTTTGGCCCGCATGGCGGCTTCATGATCGAGCAACCATTTCTTGCGCTCAAGCCCGCCAGCATAGCCGGTCAGTGTGCCGTTTGATCCGATCACCCGATGGCAGGGCACGATAATCGAAACCGGGTTATGGGCATTGGCACGGGCCACGGCCCGCACAGCCTTGGGATTGCCCAACTGATCAGCCAACCCGGCGTAAGACAGGCTCTGACCACTCGGGATCGTGATCAGCGCATCCCATACCGATTTCTGAAACGCGGTGCCGACCATATTGATAGAGTCCATCGGCAACGGCCCGACGATGCCTGCGAAATAGCCATCCAACCACTTGATCAATGGCGCGGGGGCCGTACCGCCCTCCTCCCATTCAAGGTTTTTGAAACGGCGGTTCTGGATGGTGTGGAGGCGGTCATCATTGTCTTCGAAATCAAGATGCACCAGCTTACAGCCAATGCTCGCAAGCGAGAGTTTGCCGATCGGGCTGGCATAACGCATGACATTAATCTGGGTGGACATCATCATTCTCCTTCCAATGCGGACCAAAGATACTGCGCGGCATAGGCCCGCCAAGGCCGCCAGTTTTCCGAAATGCTTTCCAGCGCCTTGGGTTTGTCCGGACCGCCGCCCATGCCTGATGCCTTAAGGATGCCAAGGTCGGCGGCCGGAAAGGCATCGGGATCACCAAGCCCACGCAGACCAAAGTAATTCAGCGTCCATGGCCCAATCCCCTTGATCGCAGTCATGATGGCAATCAGCTCATCCCCGGATTTCTGATCGCAATCGGGGCTGGCAAAAAGGTCAATGACATCCGCAAGGGTTTGCGCCCGGCGCGTGGTCAGGCCAATCGGGATCAGTTCCTGCCCGATCAGGCTTTGCGGCGTCGGAAACACATGCGTAATGCCGGTTCCGTCCACCAGATCATCTGGCAAGGCCTCGCCAAAGCGTGCCACCAGCCGGCCGGCCAAGGTGCGTGCTGCCGCGACCGAAACCTGCTGTCCCAAAACCGCCCGCAGGGCCAGTTCAAACCGATCCCAGCATCCCGGCACCCGAAGGCCCGGGCGTTTTGCCACCAAGGGGGCGAGCAAGGCATCCTCGGCAAATTGGGCGGTGATGGACGGCACATCGGCATCCAGATCAAAAAGCCTGCGGACCCGTGCCCCGAT
>TARA_B100000674_G_scaffold266868_2_pt1 | contig 17449 bp, 18 predicted proteins | sample TARA_B100000674 | Tara Oceans TARA_B100000674 (sample SAMEA2622759) | marine metagenome | biome: marine biome (ENVO:00000447); feature: surface water layer (ENVO:00002042); material: "saline water (ENVO:00002010), including plankton (ENVO:xxxxxxxx)" | depth 5 m
TGAGATAAGCGATGGAAATGCCATTTCTGACATAATGTCCATGCGAATCGAACTCGGCGATGACTCTGATTTCGGGATAACTTATGATGTTGCAGATTCAATATGCTCTGTAATGGACACAAGGATTGATTCCGATAGAACAACTTGCAGCCATACATATGTCGGGGATGACATGATGGTCTCTGTTTCAATTTTCGCAGGTTGGGAAGTCGACCGTTCTGTTTTGGACGAAGGCCTCGTTGAGATTTTCATCACTGACATTGATGGAACAAGTAAGACAACTTTCCAAAACATGTGGATTTTCTCAGAAGATTTTGACTTCACCATTTCACAAATCGAAGACGTTTCAGGTGCTGTCACTGGACCGATTACCAATACTTCAATTATGATTGTAAGTGAAGAAATGAGGATCACTGGCTCAATGACTCACTCACTATCTGGCCTCCCTTACCAAGGTGATTTGTCTGTTAGTTGGTGGGGCCTATTGCAGGGACAGAATTGGTTTGGGTCTGCAACCGTGGAAGTCGTAGACGGCCTGATTAACGCAACAATACCTATGCCTAGCACTGGTGGAATAATTGATTTTGACGTCGCTTTCATGGACCCGTGGGAAACTAGAACATTAGGAGTATATGATGCACCGATTTTCATAATCGATGACGAAGCTCCCGTAATCTTAGATTCGAGTATCGAAGATTTGTCCAGATATCATTTGGATGATATCGGCATTGGTGTGAACATAGTTGAAGATGAAACATGGAGCGGGGAACTTGGTCTAATGTGTCAAGTAATTTCAACGGAAGTTCAGTGGGAACCTGTCACTATTTCGCTTGAACCATCGAATGTATTCCAAGGTAAGACATTGTTCTCATTCAACTTCGACTTCTCTGAACAGGGCGACCCATCACTACTGTCTCCAGAAGCGCACATTGATTGCTGGGCTTCTGGTATGGATGATGCAGGGTGGGAATTACAGAGATTCTCTGGAGAATCACTGAATGACCCGTGGTTAACTGTTCCTCTATCGACTATAGGACCAAATATCGAACTTGTTGATGTAAAACTGGATGGAATGATAGAGCCAGGCAAAGAATTGCGAGCAGAGATTTCGGTAATGAACTCTGGTGAAAGTTTGCAGGAATCTTTCAACATTACAGTTTACACTATCATTGATGGAGAAAAAACGCTAGTTGGGCTTTATTCACAAGCAAAGATTGCCTCAGGCCAAGGAATAATCAAACGAGTTGCTGTCACAGTACCCGACGGAGATTGGGAATTATTGGTTATTGTAGACGAGGACCAGAGAATTTGGGAATTGAACGAAGATGACAATACTTTCTCCAAGACATACTCAGCACCAGAAGAAATCAATCTGATGCTATACTTGGGAGCAGGGGGAGGCGTTCTAGTCGTACTTGCACTATTTATCGTTCTTCGCAAGCGTTCTGAAGGCGAACTAACCCAATCCAAGAAATTACCCTCGCTTGAAGACTTACCTCGTTCTGGACCCCCTCAAAGTTCTCGAAGTAAATCTGGCCCACCTCCTTCAGCAAAGCCGAAGAGTGGCCCTCCGCCTAAGCCAAAGCCAACGGAAGAGATTACACCTACTACCAATGTAGCAGATGCAATGGCTAAATTGTCATTGAGCAATTTGCCGGGTAGAAATGATGCACAACCTCAAATTGTTCCTAGTTATCAATCCTTACCGGGAGGCGGTGAATATGAGTATCTCACTGAAGGAACCTACTACTCAGGAGAAGGCATCGGGCGATGGAGATTGGAAGAGGACGGCTCTTTCATCAAGTTGGAGTGATTGTAATGTCTCCTGAGATTGAGGATGTCAAACGCGTTTTGGCGATATGCTTCAGAGATGGCTCTAGACAGACTGCGGATGACCTTGAGAGAATACTATCCTTCGACATGGGATGGATGGACACAGAAACCGCTCATGATGCAATCAAAGCGTTAGTTTTTGCAGGCTGGATTATTGATGAAGAAGGTGTACTGTCACCAAATTGTGACATTAAGGGCATTAACGCTCCCTTAGGATGGCAACCTAGGCCCTCTAGGCTTACTGACCCTGCTGTAAATGATACTGGTTCTGAGCTGCAAGCAGAGCGACCTGCAGATGAATCTGAATTTGTAGAAAAAGTAGTAGAAACTGACACTCAACCTGTAGACCCAAGATCTAGAATGCAGAAGCGTCTAGTCAAATTTATCTCTAAACAATCTGGAATAGACTCTGATGAAATAACTCGAAGAGCTGAAAGAAAGGTCAAGGCTCTAAGATACTGTACAATGTGGTTGGCATTGTGTTTAATCAGTCGTGAGCAAAACCTCGAGATGAATTCGATTATCGATTCATTCTCCTCCAGGTGAACTGTTCTCAGACATCAATAGTAATACTGGTAAGACAAGTATTGACAAAATCAGTGAATAAGTTACAGTCAGAGCTGTCACAAGCCCAAATTGTTGAACAACTGGCATTGGTGAGAACAGCAGAACAAGGAATCCTAAACCCGTAGTTCCTGCCGAAAGAACGAGCGCTACCCCTGTTGTGGAAATTGTCTCTTCCAAGGCTTCCCAAACATCGTCGCGTTTTTCCCTCTCAGACTCAAACCTTCGCCACATGTGAATGACATAATCGATTCCAATACCCAATGAAAGTGCGGTCACCATTACGGTCAGAACATTCCACTTTAATGAAAGAACAACCATTGAACCTACAACCCAAAGCGTTGCCAAAACAACCGGTGTCAAGACGACGATGGCTGGTACAGGCCTTCTTGTCAACAACAACAAGACAACAAAGGATACAATGAACGAAATTGCCGTGGATGAAAGTTGTGAGGAGTTTAGCCCGTCAAGCACATTTTGTAGAGCAACCAAATCACCTGTTACGTATACATTAGCAACTCCTGACAATTCACTGCGCATTTTTCCAGAATCCTCTTCCTCCCCCAACTCATCTTCAAACCATTTGACTACACGACTGGTTTCACTAGATGTGGAAGCATCCACTCGGACTTCGATCCTGATATGCTTGATTTTATCTCCCTCTAAGTCGACTGTATTTTCAACCCTATCTGCCCATGAGTCTCCCGCATATGGGTCAGCAACTGATGTATTTTCGGAAAGGTTAGCAAATGCAGCACCTAAGTCGAATTGTGAGGCGATTCCACGGCGTAAATCACCGTTTGTAATAACCAATCCATACCTCTCGCCAAACAAAACATCGTTATCGACTGCATCATAGAGAACTTTGTATGGGCCTTCATATGAAGGGCTGGAATCAACTCCTCCTCCACCTACTACATCGTGATTATTTGCAAGGTCAAAGTGTAGGCCTCGCATTTCATTTAACAATTTGAAATCATCATCGATCTCATCCTGAGTTCCCGAGGGTTCCATCAAAACGTAGACTACTTTCCAGCCTGCGCTTTCATAGCTGGTGTCCAAATCTTCTCGAACTTCCATGATTTCCATCTCATCATCTAGGAAATCGGTCAAATCGAATTCGGTTTCAAGCCCCATTGCTCCAATGATTGAAAGCCCTGAGATGATCAAAGCAACAATCAGAACTAGGGCTTGTTGTGACCTTTGCAAATCAACAATTTTCTTGGAAAGTCTTGGCATTCTAATCGGTTCAGCCGGAAGCTTATCTTTACTAGAATCAATAACCACATGCAGAGCACCGACAACGACAGTTGCGTTGATGAAGGCAGACAAAACACCGACTGCTAAGGCAATTCCAAATGTTTCTAGTGGGGGGAGAGGAGAGATAATGTTGGCCAAGAACGCAGCCACTGTCGTGATAACTGCAAGACCGAGTGGGGTGGATAATTTTCCACAGGACGCTAACCAAGATTCTGCAGAGTCACTGATGTCTTTCTTGAAAGCGTTATACCTCCTCTGAAGGTGTATTGAGTAATCGATGCCAAGACCGAGTACCAATGGAGCGACTGCGACCTCTAATGCCGTAAATCTGGTTCCAAACAGATTCAGTATTCCATAAGTCCAGATTAACGCTGACGAGAGTCCGACCAGAGGGAAAACTACTCCCTTTACGCTTCTAAATGAGATTGCCAGTAGCAGTACTACTACGATGACTGCCAAAAATATCAGGGTTGCAAGATTGTCAAAAGTGCCTTCATCAATATCATGGGAAATCAGGTCAAGAGAGGCAACTCCATAATTTAAATCGGAATCATCGCTTAGTTGTTGGAAGACATCTCGCAGTTGGTCTTGCTTAGCTTTGCGCTCTTCGCTAGGAAGATCCGGGTCTATTTCTAGAATCCAAAGTGTTGATGATGCTGAAACTGTGGCGGAACCTTCTTCAGAATTAGTCTGAATCCAAAGACAGATTTCAGAGCCATCGAAATCCTTGTGCAACATTCCATCTAGAATGAATTGGGCAACTTCCCTCTGTTTAGAGACATCACCAGGGCAATCCGATTCGTTGACATCAATCACTAGGTTTAGCATCTCTTCCCATGATTCAACCTCTGAAAGTTTGATTCCATCGGCCGTTTCATTTAATGCTAGTTGTAGGATTGAAGGGGCTGTTATCCAATCTTTGACAACACCACGCATCATTTCGCTTTCATTTTGTACTATATCAAGATGGGAATCCATCAAATTTAACGAGGCCATATCGAGAACATTGCCTCCGTCGTCTCTAGTTACATGCACGAACATTGGCCTCGTCTCATTACTAAAATGATCACTAATTCTTTCATGAGCATCTGCTGATTCAGAATCGGGCGCAAAATCTGCCAAATCTGTGTGGAATACCGGTGTGTCTACGAACGCTAAATCGGCAACTAAGCCCATGGTTAGCACTGCAGATAAGATGAGAATAGGCCAAGAGAACTTACGGAAGCGGTCCGACTGACCCCGCAGCGTATCCTCAACGGCTAGAGAACTCACATGCCGCGGGTGCGCTGTTAGGCTTAAAGCGAAACGGGTCAAAACTTCATTTTTGCATTAGTTTTTACATGCGTAGCATGTAGCGATTTGAGCATTTAGATGCCAAAGGTTCTTGAAGGCGAGTCTGAACGGCGACATCGTTCACTATGCCAGTTAAAGTTCTAGCCCGCGACGATAATGAGCTAAGAGTACGCTTCATTGGAGAGTCACACACCTCTCTTCAAGTGCTCCGTGAAAGACTAAACAGCGACAAGGGAGTCGACTATGCAAACTATTTCCCAGGTCATCCAGATCTTGATGAGCCTGAATTCTTCATTCGTACCAACAAGGGAGTAGACCCTGCTAAACTGTTGAAGAAACTGATTGGAGACATCCAAGGTGATTTCTCCAGTCTAAAACTTTGAGATGTGTTAGCACATGTCCTCTGAGGATGGCTTAGCCAGTACTATCGGTTTGACAGGCTATGCTGTAGATTCTACTGGCATAGGCGGTGTGCTAAAGGGAAGAGTGGCAGATTTCAGAGTAGATGAAATTTCAACAAAAATCAGCCTCGACCCAAGGGGCAGATTTACTGCTGCCAACATTACATTAACAAATTGGGAAACAAATCGTTTCATTGGTAAACTCGCCAAGGCCTGTGGGATATCACGGAATCGTATCTTCTTCGCAGGAACAAAGGATAAGCGAGCTGTTACTCGCCAAGTTTTCATTATCGATGCACCTCAGAAGAAAGTCGCTCAAGTAGAGATTCCAGACGTAGAGATTGAGATTCTAGGTAGAACTCACCAAAAGATTGGTTTTGGAAATCACAAAGGAAACCGATTCACAATCGTTGCACGAGGTTGTTGTCACCCTGATGGTAGTCCGATGACTAATTCTGAGGCAATGGATAAGATTGCTGAAATTGAATCCGCTATGGAAGAAAAATTAGGCCCTCATTTGTTCCCAAATTGGATTGGCCCTCAGAGATTCGGTGCTGGCAGACCAGTAACTCCAGTTGTTGGCAGACACGTTATTTCCGAGGATTGGGAAGGTGCTGTAATGGCATATCTAAGCATGGAAGGTGATGAGAATGAAGATGTCTCTAAATTTAGGAAGCATATTCGTGACAATGGTATCTCCAATGAAGCACTAGAAATGGCGCCCCACTGGTTGGGTTATGAAAAAGACATGCTGCGACACATGCTAGAGAATCCTGATGACTGGGTTGGAGCATTTAGGAAGTTGCCAAACAACCTGCAACTTATGACTGTTCATGCATTACAATCAGTTGTTTTCAACAAGACTATTGAAGCTAGAATCAATAATGGAATTTCCCTTTCAAGTCCGATTCCAGGGGACATCGTAGGAAGAATTGATGACAATGGCCAACTTGAAACTTCCTCGATTGTTACAGTTGAGGAGAGAACACTTGAGAGGATTTCACGTAATTGCAAACTCGGTAGGTTGGCTGTGACTGCACAATTACCGGGTTCTAAGATGGAGAAACCCGTTGGAGATTTTGGATCCGTTGAATCTGATGTTCTAAGCGAAATGGGTCTTGCAGATACGACTTGGCAAGTCGAAAAAATATCGAGGCTTACAACTAAGGGGACACGCAGACCTACTGTGACCACTTTCAGTGAGTTCCAATACGAGCCTGTTCCAGCTGCAGGCGAAGAGACGATGGGTGAAAAATGGGCTCAAGGTCCGAAGGATGGGGAACTTTGGAATCCTGAAGGTGCATGTATTAGATTTAGATTCACACTACCTTCAGGAAGTTATGCAACGACATTGCTGCGCGAGTTCATGCGAACTCCATTACATCAACTGTGATGTAATCAAAGTAGTCCCATGGATAAGACTTCAATTTCACCAGTTCCACGGATTGCACGCATGTTGTCTTCGAAAACATCGGATAATCCAGAACCATCGTTCATGACGACATGAACTTGAATGAATTTCAGACCGAAAGCCAACGGCTTGGTCTCACACAATTGAACATCATATGTTTCATCTTTCAATGCCATGATTTGTTCTACAATATCATCTGCAGAAACATCTTCAACATCAGAATCAGGCATGACTTTGTAAGTTAGTGCAACCATTCCCATAATATCACCAATTCAATTCAAGGTCCCTGGAACCCACAAGAGGAGCAAACGTAGGCCACTCCTTGGTTTCTACAGCGTGGACTGCGGCCAATTGGCTCGCCACATGTAGGGCAGGGGAAAGTGGTAGATCCTTTGTCCACGAGTGGGACTCCGGAAGCGGTGCAGACGGTTGCTCGCTCAGACATAATATACACCTCAGTGCAGCACGGCCACGACCTCTCCCTCTTTATCCTTACGCGGAATGAAACATCACCTATCCAAGACCGTTAGCCTTCCAGTTTTGCCGGTTGAGACAACTATCTCCCCATTTCTGGAACGGCACCATCCGTTCTCAATTCGTATTATGTCGCCTGTTTTTACTTGCTTAACTTGATCTGCCCACAACACGATTCCAACAATTCCTGTTTCATCTCGGCCGCACGCCGCAGCTAGTGAACCGGTAAAATTGTCAGAGTTCACCAGGCGTCGGGGATAGCGTCGTAAAACAACCAATTCAAGACGCTGAAACTTTTGATTGGGGACTAAGTCTGAAACACGTTGCCTTGAGGAACATGCTTGTTTTGGTTTGGTTTGGTTTTTCATTTGAGAAAGGATTGATTTTTCCCTCACGTCCTGCTGATTGCTGGGCTTACTATCTTGCACCATGAAACCATCTGGATTGATTCAACCATCTTCAAAGATTCCCTGACGATGAATGAAAGTGGAAAGGTTACTCCTTTGGAGTATTCTTCTTACGAACAGTGAAAGTAGACTTTGCCGGTTCAATATCCTCCATGGGCTTAGGCCCGCCTTGCCTTTCTTCCAGTGCGATTTCAAATGCAGGCCTTATCTCCCAATCAGGACCTCTCTTAGGAGTATGAAATTTGCAAACGAGATAAACCTCTGAAGATGAGTTTCGACTAGCCATCGGTGAAAATCTCTTGACGGTTTGGAAGTGAGGCCGTACCAATTCAATCAACTCCTCCACTCCTGCACCTTGGAATAATTTGGTTACAAAGTGACCTCCATACTTCAAGATGGGCAATGCAAAATCGAAAACATCAGCAACTAGCATCAAAGAGACCGCTTGGTCGATATCCCATTTGCCAGTTATGTGAGGAGAAATATCTGAAACAACTACATCGATAACTTCCGTGTCTATTGCGTCGAGTACCGCTTGTTGTGTGAAGGGGTCTGTAATATCTCCAACGATAAGATTCGCACCCTCAACAGGTACACATGATTGTAAATCAACACCAACGACTTTCCCCTTAGAACCCACCAACTCAACAGCAACTTGAGCCCATCCACCTGGATGACAACCAACATCAAGCACGCTGTCTTCAAGCTTGATGATTTTATGTCGTTCTTGTATTTGCTTCAACTTGAAAGCAGAGCGGGCACGATAACCACTAGCCTTAGCTTGCTTTCGCCAAGCATCTTTCTGGTGATCCTGTACCCAGCGGTCTACCAAAGCGCTCCCTCAATGCTTCGCTGACAGCATCCCCATGATAACTTCATGGACAAGATATTGTTGCACAGGACCAATGAGGCCACTTATTGCAGCACTCGTCATGGTGTTATTCCTGACATCTTCAACAGCTGCTATGGCTGAAAGCACTTCCGAAGAACACTGGTTGAAGAGGACTGTACTAGTAGAAGAAAGGACTTCGATATGGTGTCCTAGTTGTGCAGAAATTGACCCTGAATTGGCAATTGTAGCCAAATCACATGGCGCACGTACAGCCATTGTCGGCTTGCATGTGGATGATGCTTTCGAGAATGATGCTAGTCTTGCTCGCATAGAATATCAAAAGCAAGTAGACAACTCACCTTACGGAACTCCAACATTCTTTGTTGACGGGATAAAAACTGCAGAAGGATATGATGCTTGGGACGATGTTCGGGATCGCATTCTTTTGCAGGAAAATTCCCGTGGAGCTCCTGAAGAAATGGCAATGATTCTAACCGATGTAGACATTCAACTGCCAACTCCTGAATATGGACAAATTACTCTGATGGTGCTTGAACACGACAAGGATGTTCCTGCTGGTGTTGACAATCCTGGAGAGGATGTTCGTGATCGAGTACTTGTAGGAATGAAAGTCATAGATTCGGAAGGAAATATTTCTGAATATGGAGATTTGAATTTACCAGAGTTGTGGTCTGTAATTATGATTCACGAGCCTGTCGAAGGCGGCGAGCCGTACGGAGTAGTGGAAATTTCGAATCTTGAGTATGAAGTAAACTCCAGTTACGAACTTCTTCGGATTGTTGCATCTTGCGTTCTTTTAGGTGCAATTTTGGTATTTACTCCAGCAAAAAAATCCCTAAATACGGAAGAAGAATGAATAATTGTGCTTATTTATTGCACCGATTGGTGTCAAAATCGTAAAAATACGGTAAAAAACCACACATTTTACCAAATCCTTCATAAGGTTGGATACTAATGTAATACCATGGAACCGACACACAATGCATCTGAGGACTGGGTTAACCAAGGTGTTAAGTCTTGGATGGTAGAATATACCGTAGAAGTTGGAGGAGAGACTAACCGTCACCTTTCAATGATCAGTGCAGGCGATGTAACTGATGTCCACCATCATTTACTGAGTGAATTGAGAAAGATGTATCAAACAAGCGATAGAGTTGATGTTACAGTACACAGGATTGAACCAGTTACGACCAACACAGACGCCCTGTACTTCGAGGGAATCTACTCCCCTTGAGCAGATGTGTAAAAGATGACAATATTCTGCTGGTCACCTAGTATATGCTTTTCAAAATCCTGACTTGCTGTACCGTTAACAGTCATTTCAACTGTTCCACCACGATAATCAAAAATTCCAGTTTCATTGAAATGCTTACCCCATACGTCAAAGAATACCTCAAGAGGCACGTCTTCTTTGGTATAGTTCTCCACGTGTAATTTTCCTGAATCATCGTGCGTGTGAGTCATGTGCATAGCACTAGGGCAAGTGTCCGTATCAATTCCCGCATTAGATGGTATATCGTATTCTTGACCATCGATAATGATAGTCAGATATGGGTGAATATGCATTTGCATGGAACTATTGTGGTCTGTCAAACAATAATTACCGAATGGATGCATTTCATCAGCAGTACTGGTTAGCGGGTCTTCTGCTAGAGTTTGTTCAACGACTTGTTCTTCTTTGTCGTCATCGAAAACATTGATCATTCCCTGATATTCCATCAAACCAAGCAATGAAACCAGGCATACAACCGTAAAGACTCCCCACCAGCCGTTTTCACCCAGGAATCATTCCTCCTCAGAAGCTTGTTTTGGCGCGACGTAGCCGCCACGCTTTCTACGCTCTTTAGCTGCCACATCAACGACATTTGAGTTTCCAGCCACATTCCAATCGCTGGAACCATACATGTTTGATAACCTGAAGAAGCCAATAGTGGCAGATATGTGTGCGATGTGTGCAACTGTACAGAATTGACAGATTTTACCAATCTCGTACTCAGCATACATCAAGTAAAGAATAACACCAATGCCAAGGATTCCAAAGTTGGTTCCTAGTTTCAAGTGATTTAGTACCCAAGACGCAGTCGGTTCCTTTGCCATTGAGATGATTAGCCACATGAACATAGCAAATGCAAGCATTCCTAGCAATCCCCAGGGCAAGCCGAGATAAGGCATGGTGTTCCAGTCATTGTTTCCAATAACGCTAGCACAATCACAAACTGTTCCTGCAGAGCAGAATGAGCCGCCCCCCATTTCCTGGGATTTGTTGTGCATCCACAATGTATGAGCAGATACCGTAAATCCGCTAAAACAAATCAAAAGAAGACCCCCAAATGTCCTCCCTAGTTTAGTTTCTAGCGAAGGCCACTTAGAGCGAAATGCCGGTAATGCTAGACTTTCGCCCAGCGGAGTGAACATTGCTACACCTAGCGCAAATATCGCCAAGTGCGGTAACAGATTTGGATCAAAACATTCTAGCCCAGCAACCATCTTACGCACCTCTAGGTATTTTCTCATCCATTGCATCCCAAACAGTATAGCCTCTGTCTGCGTCTAAATTCACATATTCAATGATCCCATTTGGTGCTACCAAGAAATATGTTGGAGTACCGAATCCACCCCAGTCATCTCGATGCGAGTTATCTTGCATGTCCATGTAAGGGAAATTGTGGCCGTTGCCATCACGGAAGTCCTGAATAACATCTCGTCCGTATGACTTGCCCTCTGTGTCTGAATCCCAGAGTGAAATTGATACTGCTAGGAACTCGACTGATACATTTGCAGGAGTTGAACGTGGTGGGTTATCACCTAACCATCTTGCTTGCTCATTTGGAATATCTTCAGCTGCTTGCTGTTGACAGTAGCCACAGTTAGTGTCCATGAACTCAATCATGAACCATGTTCCTCCGTCACCTTCAGACCATAGTGGATCAATATGGTCTTCAAGATTGAAATCTGTCCATGTAGTTCCATCATACACTTGTCCTTCAAGGCTTGGTACTCTGTCGCCTACACCGATTCCAGTGTAGACGGGATTGGTTGTTAAAGCGATGTAGGTGAATGCTGCAATGAACATCAATGATACCACCATCAATCCATCTGAACGTGCTCCGGCTTCATCAGAAATATTTCTTCGAATCATAATTTCACCCCATTATCTCCTGGATTAGGACCCTTGCAGTGTGGGCCACTGCTTCTTCACTATCATAGTTAACCTTGAATCCGAGTTCTTTGAGGCGATTTATTGCTAGCATTGCCTTTGGAATATCTCCTGCCCAACCGCGGTCTCCACCTGTGTACTCGATGCTTGCTCCTTCACAACCAGTTTCTCTAACCACGATTGCTGCAATATTTCTGACACTGCAGGTGTCATTTGAACCTAGATTGTATAGATTGATTCTTTCGTCTGTGTTATCGATAACGTGTAAGATTGCGTCGACGCAATCACCGACTTCCATGTATGATTTTTCCTGAAGTCCATTACCCAGTACTTCCAGGCGACTTGGATCCGCTTTCAGTTTGTGAATAAAGTCGAAAATCACACCATGAGTCCCGCGCTCTCCGATGATGTTTGCAAATCGGAATATCCAAGCTTGCAAACCGAAAGTACCCACCCATGAGCCGATCAAACCTTCCCCTGCCTGCTTAGATGCACCGTAAAGGGAAATTGGAAGACAAGGGCCATGATTTTCAGGCGTTGGCATTGGAGCATTTTCTCCGTATACTACCGAGGAGGATGCAAATGCAATTTTTTCCACATTTGCTAATCTCATTGATTCCAATACATTGTATGTTGCTATGGTTCCTTCCTTGAGGTCTGTGTCTGTAATCCTGGTACCAAGTCGGATATCGGGATTAGCTGCCAAGTGGTATACCATTTCCACTCCATTTAGTAACGGCTTAAGGGACTCCAAATCTTTGAGGTCTACTTGGTGAAAATCAACAGCACCTGAATCGATGTGGCCTTGAATAAATTCTAGTACACCGGACGATAAGTTGTCTACCACCAAGACTTCATCACCTCGTGAAACTAACCTGTCTACTAGATGTGAACCAATGAAGCCTGCACCTCCGGTGACTAGCGCTCGCATGAACATGCGCCGTTATTCATTCGTTTTAATCCTCAGTATCGCCGTCTAGGTTTACTTTCAACGTACCTGTGTTAGAAATTGACATGGTGTTTTGACCAAACAGTGATGATTGTTGCGGTAGGAACGACGCAGCGAAACCAAGAAGTTCCAGGAGTTGAAAAAAATGCCAAAAGCAGAAAAAAACACAGAGCCAGAAAACGAGCAAAACACGAACAGCACCCTAGTTGGATTTGTCAGAAAATCCAACGCAGGTCGAGCAGTTAAGCTATCGATTAACACAAGTTCTTTCCAAGATTGTGCCACATATGTGACAAGCGATGGACAGACATATGTTCAACTAGTTGTAAGTTTGAACGCACTATCAGGAATCATCGATGGTTCCAGAGCAGTTACTTCGATCAATCACCTCAATGATTAATCGTAAATTAGCCAGTCCGCCCTTCATAGGGCGGGCTGGCCCTTATTTTCCCCTATTTGATATACAAGGTAGCCGAATCACATATATTGGATTCAGAAGCAGGTTAATCTATGGAGATGGCCAATGGTCAATCGCTACGTATAGTTGCAGGCCTCCCCATGTACAATGAAGAAGAGACTATTGGCACGGTCATTACAAATGTCCTCGAACATGTTGAAGAAGTGATATGTGTCGATGATGGTTCATCAGATTCAAGCGCTAGAATTGCGGAAGCATGTGGAGCTATTGTTCATAGGCACAGAGTAAATCGTGGCTATGGCGGTGCTCTGAAATCTTTGTTTGCTAAGGCAAAGGAGTTGGATGCTGATTGCTTAATCGTTCTGGATAGTGACGGACAACACGATGCTAATGACATCCCAAAAATGCTTCAGCCAATCCTTGATGGTGATGCAGACTTCGTCATTGGAAGCAGATTTGTGGATGGCGGAGGCAGCGAGGACATGCCCGCATATCGCCGCTTGGGAATAAAGGTCATCACAGCGGCTTCAAATCTATCAAGTGACCTTGGCATTCAAGACACACAATCTGGGTTCCGGGCATTCTCTAAATTAGCAATAGAGAGATTGAGGTTCGACTCTGAAGGAATGGAGTTATCCCTAGAAATGCTTGAGGATGCTCATGAAAAGGACTTGAAGATCAAAGAGGTCCCAACCGTGATACGGTATGATGTTCCCAAGGGTAGTAGCTTCACAGCACTATCTCACGGCTTTACAGTGTTAGCATGGGCAATGCTATCACTATCCCAGAAAAAACCACTATTGGTTCTGGGACTACCTGGATTCGGCTTATTTGCCGCAGGAGCTGCAATGGGACTTAACGCTGTTAATGGCATCTCAGATTCTGTAGACTATCTAGTTGGACCAGGGCTAACCGCTGTATGGATAGGCGTTTTAGGCTTAGCAATGATGGCTACTGGTTTAGTTTTGCAATCAGCGAGAAATTTCTTGCGTCACTTACTGATCCGAGAGTTCGGTTTGGCCTGATTACCAATCGTTGCGGCATAGCCTTCATGGGTTGAATGCTCTTCCCACAATACATGGGAGATGCAAAAGAGAAGCTTGCAGAGTACTCCCAACTCATACGTGAGAAAGTAGACTATGGTCTTGATAACGCATATTTCCGAGTGTTATCTCAGCCCAAAACCACATTCATTTTCTTAGCGATTATATCTCTATGGCTAGGAAACATTGGTACTAATTTCCAAGACCAAATCGTTGACGACGTGGAAGTTTTCCTTCCAGAAGGAGCAGAATCTACTGACCTTTTACTGGAAGTACGAGAGGAATGGTCAACTGACGTTGCTTTCATTTACATCAAAACACCTAACGCAGAAGACCCTGATATTTTCGGAGAAGAATACAATATCACTAGTGTATCAGTTCTACATGAAATTTCGTGGATAGAAGGTGATGATGAAAGAAGGGCTCCCGGAATTAAGCAGAATGGATTAGATTGGGACAAAGAAGATCATGGTAAGAACGATGGTGTATTGTGGATTATTTCAATATCTCAAATTATCAAGGAAATCAATTCTAGTGACGGACGATTTAACAGAGCGATGTGCGATAATCCCGGCGAGAGGCTAACTGCAGAATTGGTGGATTGTGAAGCTGCTAGCCAAGCCCCAGGTTTTAGTGGAGGATTGTACGCAATTCCAGACGAACAACAAAGAATTGATGAGATAGTAAACCAATCAAATGGTTCTCTTGAATCACTGGCCAAGGATACCAATGGTGACGGTATTTGGGACACTACTGCTGTTTTAGTTGGGATGATTTCTTCAAACCAAATTAATGAAACGGGAATGTGGAGTGATTACAAAGAATTCTTTTCCCATATTGATGCTGTTATTGATGAGGAAAACCGCCCGACACAGTATAGCATAAACCAGCTGAACATGACACAAACTGGTTTGTCAAAAATCCTCGAAGATGTCTCGGATGCGATCTATTTGGATTTGCTGAATATGATGCCAATCTCTCTATTCCTTACGGTGTTAATCATCACTCTGTTGCACCGTTCTTGGAAGGTTGTTATTATTTCTGGAACGCCTATCGTAATGGCTTTAGCAGTCACGTTTGGAGCGACTGTGCTACTGGAAATGACACTGACGCCGATGATTATTGCTACATTCCCAATCCTGATTGGTTTAGGAGTTGACTATGCGTTGCACATGGTCAATCGAATAGAGGAAGTGCGGCGGAAACGCATAGATTCCTTGGTCGAAGAAAATGAACGAAGGAGACGCAAGGGTCTAGTTCCAAATGAAGTACCTGACATGTGGGATCCTGATTTCTACAGGTCCTGTGTAATGGAAATGTCTCGCACAACAGGAATCGCTGTTCTGGTTTCTGCAGCAACTACAATTATCGGTTTCTCAGTTCTAATTCTTCCAAACATCGTATCGATTATTCCGATTCGGTCAGTCGGTATGACACTCGTTGCTGGAATTATGGCAACATTGGTATTTTCCATGATATTAGTGCCTGTGCTGTCTTGGTTGCTAAGATTCAACAAACGTTCAAACCCTCCTATGTGGGGTTCGATTTCTAGATTCCCTGTCAAGAACTTCGCTGTTGTTCTTCTTATTGCTGGAGCAATTACTCTTGCTGGTGTTAGCAACCTAGATGAATTGGACAAGCCGATTACCGGTTCTGACCAAACTCCAGACAATATTCCCTCGATGGAGGCCATGGTAGAATACTCAAGTACATTCTCAGGAGGTCAAACATCTCTATTCATATTCGATGCTTCAAAGCATGTCAATGATGAAGATATCAACAATCAAGAGATGAAGATACGTTCACTTGAAGTCCTAGATGCCATGGATGCTTTAGAAAACAAAATCGGTGAAGTACCATACACTAACACAACGAGTTTGATTACTTTCCTTGAGGCTGTCCCCGTTGTTATTGCTGAACCAACTACAGGTGTCACGCTGTATGACGGGAGTTTGTGGGGTCTTTTACATGATGAGTGTTGGGAATCAAACAGTCCAGAGTGTGCAGCTTGGGTCCTACTTGATGTTACATCAAGTGACGGACAAGGAAGGAAGCATCTACGTAAGGACATGGTAAATGTGGCCTATGATACATTGTCTAAGGAAGTACAATGGATGCTTACTAATGTTGATGGAACAAAGGCTCTAGTCTATGTCACTCAGCCTTACATGAACTTGGATAATGCTAGTATGCTTCGCGATGATATCGATGAGATGCTCGTAGAACCGATGGAGGAGCCAGGAATTCGGGTATCACCATTGACTGGTGGATTGCCTGTTAGCCTCGACATCAATGAAGGAATCCACGAAACTCAAAGTTACACAACTTTGCTGACATTACTTATCCTAACTATCGTGTTATGTTTCGTATTCAGGTCAGCACGAATTGGGATACTGACAATGATACCAGTTGCTACAATCATTATCTGGCAGCCATTATTGATGAGTTCAGGAGATGTGAATGTAAATATATTCACGGCGATGATTGGAACTATTGTTTTCGGAATAGGTGTTGATGATGCAATACATGTGATGCACCGTATTCAGGAAGAAGGTGAGACTGCAGTAGGCATGTCGCGCGCTGTAGAGAGCACCGGACAGACGATCTTTGAGACAACTGCTACCACTGTAGCAGGCCTCGGTGCTGGTTTCTTCGTAGCATTCCCTGGACTGGTTAATTTCTTCATTTTGATGATGTTGCTGATCGGATTTGCTTTCCTAACAAGTGTGTTCTTACTACCTGCTTGTATAACATTGGACCATATTGTGCGGCGAAAAATCAAGGGCGAAGCAGGATTTATTGACTTCGGAGAAGGTGTTGTTCTCACAGATGAAAATATGAAGGCTGTAGACGCAATTCTAGATTAATCCGGCCCAATATTTATCAATAGTTTTGTGCAGTCACTCTCATGAAAGATTTCTTTCAAAGTATAGATTTTGAAAATCTAAATACATATCTCAAAATAATTTTATTCATCCTGATTGCCAATATAATTGGAACAAATATTTTCATTCCAGACTATTTTTCATTTGAACTTGCATGGACAATATGGACTTGGAGCTTACTTGCGGACATAGTTTTCATAGGTACAATGACTGCTTGCTTGCTAATTCCTCTAGAAATGCATTCACGTAGTAATTCATCAATTCGAACCCCAATTTACGGAATAATTTCCGGCATCATGGTTTACATAGGATATATGGCGAGTTGGTTTTTTGTTTGTCTGTTTTCAAATGAGTGGACTATGGATGATTACGGATGGGTTTTCTATGGCTACTGGGGAGCCATAGCTTGTATGCTTACATCAATGGTCATAATGAGCGCTAGTAATACTAATTAAATGGAGAATGCAGGGAGTAAGCCCCTTTCTGTTCCCTTTCGGTGAC
>TARA_B100000674_G_scaffold223415_1_pt1 | contig 17130 bp, 3 predicted proteins | sample TARA_B100000674 | Tara Oceans TARA_B100000674 (sample SAMEA2622759) | marine metagenome | biome: marine biome (ENVO:00000447); feature: surface water layer (ENVO:00002042); material: "saline water (ENVO:00002010), including plankton (ENVO:xxxxxxxx)" | depth 5 m
TGGTACTACCTCGCCCCCTGAGCGTTTCATGCCACCCAATTTGTGTTCGTTCCACGTGGCTTCGAGTTTTACGATATCCATGTCGATATCACCTGTGGTGTGCGCGACGTGTTCGACTTCCTCTTCCGTAGGTTCTTCTCCTTGCCTGTGGTTTCTGGCGAAGGCAAGTCTGGCAAGAGACATCCATTTATTGACTTGTTGTTCGTTGGCAGAGTTGTCCATAAGTTCTGGAAAGACTCTGGATATCCTGTTGGATGGAATCAACATGTTGATTTCGGTGGCTTGGCGTACCTTCATGGTGTTCATTCCGATGACATGTCCTGCGCTGTTTAAAGCCGGTCCGCCCGAGTTGCCCGGGTTGATGGCAGCATCGGTGACGATGTATAGTTGTTCTTTGGCGTGTTTCAGACCGGACAATCGTCCACCGGTGAGACTCTGGTATTCGTTTCCCAACGGGTTTCCTCTGGCTAGGACTTGTTGGTCTTCTGGTTTAGCAGCGAGGAAGGCATCGGAATCGCCGATGGTCAACCGTGGGATGGTGTCGTCTCCATAGCGTTCCTTTAAAATGGATTTCACTTGTTGTAGATGTTCGTCACGGATTTCTAGCACGGCGATGTCCAAATCAGTGGATACTCCTTTAACGGATGCCTTAATATCAACAGAATGGGAGCACGGTAGGCGAATGTACACCGCTCTGGCTCCTCTTACAACGTGTGCATTGGTGATGAGTGTACCTTCAGTGGCTTTCTCATGGATGGGGAACCACCCGGTACCGGCAACCATGTGTCGGTACGAGGGTGGTGCTTGTTGAACGATGATTTGTACGACGGAATTGAGGTCTTTATTCATGTTTATGTATTATGAAAGTAATATATATAGAGTAATTATACAAATTTATCGTACGGTGGTGCATGTGAATATTTCCAATTCCATACGCCCCAAATGTTGGTGGCAAAAAATGTTGTGTTGGTATAGTTCGTCGTCTCCGGGTGAAATCGCAGTAGTTGGCGACACCATGCAAATGCGTAATCGTCTATGAATTCTAATGATTGTCCATAGTATACTCCAATCACGGTGGTGTTGTAGAAAGCATACTTTCCAATGCGTTTGACACTTTTTGGAATAGTTACGTATGAAATATTTCTACAATTTTTGTATGTATTGGCTCCTATTTCTGTGACATTGGATGATATTTCAAGTATCCCATTACTTATGGACCCGTATGTATTGTTACATACCGGTGATGCTACTTCGCGTGATATTTCAAGTATGGGCTGATCGGTGTTGTTAACCAATGTCATATTCGAAGTATTAGAGGCACGGGTTGATGAAAATAGAATAAAACATAGACAAGTGACTATCAGTTTCATTTTAATATTTTTATTACATTTATATATATATATATATTTAAAAATCGCGCAATCATAGACGAGATACACACCAATCAATACCTTGTCTACCCGTACCAGTTGTAGTTTTACCAGAAGGGCAAGATTTACAACCAGACTTTCCATGCTCATTTTGATATTGACCAACAGGACAGTATTTACACGAGTTTTGCCCAGTTTGATCTGTATATCTACCGATAAAACAATCCATACAAGCGCCTGTCTTATCACTATCCTTTTTAAATGCCCAGCTTTGAAATGTATTTTTCGAGAACATTAAAGCCAATTCATTGTTATCTGGAAATCTACCGGCAAATCTTCCTACTTTGCAAGCACCACAGGAACCTTCGCTGGCACCGTTATACCCATTTTCCCCACCTTTTCTGCACATTTGACACGGGGAAATCCAGTATCGTGGAACTTCGAACCAGCCTTGAAACAAAAAAGATAATCTTTCGGCGTAATATCGTTTCCTGATGGGTCCAATTTCAGGACCAAATCGAATGTCGTTATGACGGACACATTTATGTGTGTCAGAACATCCTTTTCTTGTGGTTCGTATCTGATCCGTACATGATAATGTAGGCGTACGGATAGCTTTAACGCATCCTTGATCTCCTGAGTAGTAATGATGGCTAAACTCAGGGGCATATGGACTAGATCCTAGTTTGCAATTGTTACCATTGCACCAACATTTTTTCTCACCGCTGCCCCATGCCACTCTTACATATGTATTGTCACCATAACGTAGGTAACTCTGGTAGCCGGCTGTTACAGTACAACCGTATGCAGGAAAGTTAGTGGTATACTGCACTAAGTTAATGTAACTTTTTTGTTTCAATTGCTCGGAGTAAGCTCTACAATCTGCTTCTGTCATGGAATCTTTAGCGGATTGACTCTGACCGGAATCCTTAGTCATCTGATATGTAACAGTTTCTCCGGTGACAACACATTTTGTTTCGTACAATTCTACACATTTGTCCAATTGGGGTTGTATACATGCTTTTGGTGGATCCTGTATGCATATATTTGTTGCGGAACATTCCGTGGATAAGCCACCGGTGTTGAAATACACCTTTCCATTCGGTGTATGAAGATAACAACCTTGTGGATCATTGTTCCAAGAGCCCGTTCCACCCCACGTACGTCCTAAACGTGATGCAGCTTCTAGACATTGATTTAGGTCAACATTAACATCATTTAGTCCCGTGGTCACAAGTTTTACTCTTTCTCGTTGAATGCAGACATTCTCATCACTACATGGTAAATTATCAACAGCCTTGTTGTAAAATACCTTACCATAGTTATCCCTTTCATAAGTAGTAATAATTGGATAAGGTCTGTATATATGACAACCTTCAGGGCGCTGATACAAGTTCGCAGACATTCCCCATCCACTCGTACTCCTGCCATATCGTTCGCATTCAAGTTCATCTACATCAAGTATATTTAGTCCAGTGGTCGTCAACTTATAGCCCTCACAATCTATTGTCGAAGTGGCGTCGTTGTTGTAGTAGACTGTCGATTCAAATAGATAACATCCTTGTGGCGAATCATTTTCAGTGACAGATCCTCCCCAAGTGAATTGCATATCAGAAGCGTATTGTTGACATTGCGTTATATTATAATCTATAGACGGGTTTCCCCTTCTAACAGGTGCAACCTTGCTCTTATCTTCTAGGCAGAAACTAACACCGTGGGCACCACAGGAAGCGGTAGAAGCTGCATTTGTATTATAGTATACATTGTTACCTTGTCTAAAGCAACCCTTTGGGTTACCCGTTTCATCAGCTATGGCAAATGGTTTTCCATGTTGAAGTGCAAACTGTTCACATGTCAATGAATCGACTGAGAGGTCAGGTAAGCCATAAAGCTTATCCGTTATTCCGGGTTTCCCACATAGTTTTGGGGATGTTACGTCCTGATTAAAATGGTAAAGGGTTCCAACTTTAATGCATCCGATAGGTCTCGTCCATGACGATATTACTCCACCCCAATTATCAGAAAAGATATTTTGACATTCGTCTTGCCTTATTGTTTGTGTTGCATAAGTATCTTCAGTCAATATTGTTTCTGGTGTTACAAACAAAACACTGTATGTATCAAAAGTTTCATATCTGGTAATATAACCCCCAGCTGCTTGGCTGTATTCCTCCCATGATCGTGTAGAGACTTCCTTTTTCTCTATACATCCAAATGCCGTGTCACGATTGGTTACTTCCGTAAAACCATATCCCTGACGAGTGGCATATGTTTTACACATTGCTTTTGTGACAGTTGTGTCGTGAACACCAGTGCTGCTAACTTTATAATCCTGAGCCTGTACTGAATCATGATAATATTGTATATCGTTGCCCTCATTACATTTGAAACAATCGTCTGAGGAATCGTAATATTCTGCCCTCTCGACTTCACCAACAACTTGCGTTACAGAATAACCGCTCGAATCTACATCCAATTTTTTCGACAAATAATTCATATCCCACCATGGCTTACTCTGGCTAAAAGGATAAGGAGTAGAACATTTCCATGACATACACTGCCAAGTGTATCGATTATAATTTGAGCAATATGCATTACAATGTTCTCCATCTGGATAGGTATATTCATTGGGATCATATATCGAATTCTCTGAATATCGATCATGCGCCAGAGCTGTAAAACGACCGCTGCTCGCATAACCACTAGGGCAATATTTACAATCGTGTGCACCCGCGCTATCTTGGTATTCACCATTATTACATAAGAAACATCCTCCTAATACGTTCTCTCTACTGGTATATCTCCCAGCTGGGCAAGTTACACATGAATCTGCAATGGACATTTTTCCATATGTACCTTTAGGGCAGTTTTTACAACTGGATTGTCCAGTTTGGTCCTGATATGCACCGTAATTGCATCCCGGGTTGGTTAGTCCGTTGCTAGAATAACGACCTACGGCTGCTATTTGACAATTAGCTGTTCCCTTGTAAGGCGTAAATGTACCTCCAGCACATTGTTTACAAAACGAGAGACCTTCTTCATCGGCATATTGACCGATTTCACATTGTAAACATTGCGTCTGACCATAGTCGGGCTGATAGGATCCTTTTGGGCATGGGGTCGCTGCAAAATGAATTTTACCATCATCTGGGACATAATATCCCGGTTCCGCTTTCGAAGCCACCTGCTCATGGCGAAGGGGTATCAACTTTAAGTAGCTACCTACAGCTGGTAAACAGCCTACTTGTAATCCATCCTGTTCTATGTATGATTCTACGCACTGACCAATACCATAGCAGCCATAGTCTTCTTGAAATCCCCTAAATGGAACTGCATCTTGAGCTCTGCATCTACAGCTATACCCTACGAAGTCCAGTGAAGCATCCAATGGATCTCCACCATTACCTCTGTTGCACATGCACCCATTTTCATAATTATTCTTTCGTATACATGTTCCCCGAGCAACGCCACCACAGACTGATAATTTAGCTTCTGGTTGTAACCACATATCATCTGATACACCCGGGCACTTCTTACACCAGTATTCCGCGTTTTGGTACCTCAATTCTGCCTTACTTCCCTCCTTCACAATGCATCCCATGAAATACGTACCACAATCATGTCGAAGTCCACCGTTGTCGTTGAAGAAAACCTCCTTCGACGTCATTGACTGAATACAACCGTATGGATGCGTTGTTAAGCTACTTGTCTGATATGTGTACTCAATGTACTGAGCATAAGATTGACATTGCGCTGCATCTACGTCGAGGTCAGGTTCACCATAATGGCGTATTGCGTAAGTGATACCCGGCTCGTACCCTACACATTTACGTAATGATGTGCACAGAACCCTCGAGGCAGGATAGTCATTGAAAATGACTCTGGTGTTTAGCCGTATACAACCGTATGGGTATTGCTCATTGTCTTCCAACAGATATCCCGTGTAGGCAATGTCATTTTCAATCGCATATACATTACATTCAGACTCTGTGACCGAGGAAGGTCCTTTATCTGGCATTCCTGACTCGAATATCTTGTATGTTATACTGTATAAGCCATTATTGTTTACAGTTGCCATCGCAATTTGATCGACGCCGAAGTTGTTTAAAGTACCAATTTGAGGAAATTTGTCAAATGCCTTTACGTCTGTAACACGGAAACCTGTTGGGCAACAGTTCATGGACCATAGACCCGATTCCTGTCCATACAGCTTCGGGCAATCGCATTCTGCCGATTCAATATCACTTGGCTGTGTCCGGCAAGAGCCAGACATCAAACATTTCTCACACTTAAATTGACAGTTCTTTCCAGAAAATTTGGAATCACATGCAGAGCAGTCACTTATGGATTCGTCAAAATGATAACATGTATCCTGACCATCGAAATCAATAGTTGCTTCATCCAGACAAATCACTTTTTGCTTTTGTTCTGTAATTGTAGTCAACTGAGTGTAAAACGTATTGTATACTTGCATCTCAGTCTTATCCCTGTTAAGGGACCCCGGGGGTGAACCACATGTACAGGAACCATCTTCAAATGATCTCAAACCGGAGGTTTTATTGAGTGATGACCCAAAATTACATTTACCAAAGCCATTACAGATGGTCTGCTCATTTTCTCCGTCGTATGCTGGACAAATCTGCGAGCACTGCTTTTGACCATATCCTTTTAGGCATGTTTCGCACTCAAATGAACTCCATTTACCATAAACTGCATCCAAATAACAATTGCACTGAGGACACTTTACGGACGCGACACCCCACACTTCACAGATGACATCTAAAGATACCTCATCTTCGGTGCCTTCATCAATGTACAATGTCACTGGAATCATTGGATGTTCACGCACGGGTTCACATCTACCTGTTCGGATGTCCTTGTAAAATCCATCATAACAACGATTAAAGCTTAAGGCTCTTTCTATAGGTCCTTGTAAATTTTTGTCCTCTTCTTTATTAGGCAAGCGCCTACAGCCAATGTTTGGTATGAATGTTTGTCCAATGGGGCATATCTCTGGAATACATTTGCCCCTTGAACGAAAGAAAAATGATCCCGGTATACATTCCGAACAATAATCTCTTTCGTCAAACGTTTTTACGTATGTCACGTAATCTTGAGTGAGACCATAAATCGCATCCGTGTTGCCTCCGGCATACGGCTCTATTGCCGGTGTAATTATTTCTCCATTCGTACGTGCATACCACTGATTGGTCGTCTTCTTCTGGTATATACCAGCGCACGTTGGTACACTGTCGCACAATGCCGTAGCATCACTGTAGCCTAAGGGTTCTTCGTTGATGTGCCCGTCTTCGCACAAATTACACGATCTTTTACAGTTGTCTGTCATGTATTGACTCCACACTCGTTCTAAAAACGTACCTGCTGCGGGTATTGTCGTTGTAGATGTGGATTCTACAATTTCACCTTGGTTGGCACAACAAAATACAGAGGATGTTGTCACACTAGCGTCACCTTCATACGAATCTCCAAAGTTTACCAAGCCCAATTCAGGGACATTTGGGATAATTCCACCGCAAAACCCGGAATCACATGAATTATCGTTACCCAAAGAAGACCCACCACATGTAACATTCACAAACTCGAAACAAGCGCCTACAGAGTACGTCGTTGTGGTGACAGTAATCTCACCATCGCCTTGAACGAATATTTCTGCCGTGGAACTATCTGTACAGCGACCCTCAGCAGCATATATTAAACATGTAGGAGACACGTCCTGACAGGCATTGTATTCTATTGACCCCTTCATATATCCCTCAAAAGCATTGTAATCCCACATTGATTTCCCATCATTGCAGGTACGACAATTTGTTGTGTCAGTATAGTTTGCATTACAACAGACGCCTCCAATGCACTGACCGTTCGTCCCTTCGCCACAGTCATTATCCTGAGTGCATGAGGAGCTTCCAAACTTATGAACGCATCCTCTTCCATGAACAAATTTCATATGCGGATTATTGTACTTTTTGCTACATGAGACGGGTACACATTTACCAAACTTCCACTCTGTATCTTTGGCACACTGAGAACATACACCCATTCGATTACATTCCGTACAATGTGGATACTCTTGTTTACAACAATGACCTCCCAAACAGTGACACTCGTCGTCACATTCATTTTCTGGAAGTCGCAAACGACGCAACGCATGAGAACATGTTTCATTAACACACGAACCCGAGAGACACTCCGCAGAATCGCCACAGGTAGAGTCGTTGTCCAATAAGGTACACACCTTTTCCTCATAGGCTGATCCATCTGTGTCTACACTTAATTTGACGATCTTGCTAGGTGATTCGACTGATATAATGTAGTATGTCCCTTGTATTGTTGGTGACCATTCGACCTGTCCTGATCCAAATTTAATATCAGGAACTGCCGTCCCAGATGGACCAGCTGTTGAATTTGGTAACGTAGACCACGTGCCTGTACTACAAGAAGAACAATCGGCTTCAGATACTACCCTAAGAGTATCTCCGGGTGTTGTCTTCAGTAGAATGACAGTGCTTTCGTAAGGTGGAATATATGGATTGGTATAGTGATGAGGATCGTCACGAGCCATCTCTATCTTGAAATGACCATCCGGAATACCATCAATATACATGTCCGGTCCTTTTTCGCTGATAAATAAAGACACATGTTTCGATCGTACTCTGGTCTGTTTTGGTCCGGGTGATTTACATGAGGTCCATGCTGTCCAGTCTCCCATAACAACATGCTTTGGTTCCTTTAAAATGTTCCATGTGAGAGTACATTTGTCGCCGTCAAATATCATATGTTTGTCACACACGCATTTCCCAGTAAGGTCAAAATGACTATTTTCTTTACACTTCTTGCATGTCGAATCTCTTGCGCATTCCTTACATAATACAGACACGTCTGAGCAACAGTGATTACCTTTACACACCTGACTTGTGCATTGATCGTTTGTCACACAGGTATCACAGGATCGTGTTTCATCGACCGGACAGGATACACCATTGTTCTGTGGTGCTGTAAGAACGGTGTATGTCTTTGTCTGTGTTCCCTTATCGCATGTAGACCATTCACTTGCAGTATACACACAATTGATTTGACTGCTTGAGCATTCTATTTCTTGTGGTGATTCTGGACAGGAAAGACCTTTATTTTCTGGTTGCGTCGTGACAGTAAAGGTCCGCTGTTGCTTGAAATTTGTGCATGGTGACCATTGGCTCCATGACCCCTCGCAGTCAATTTTTGGCAGAGAACATACCTTAACCTCTGGGGACAATGGACACGATAAACCATTATTCTGTGGAGCACGTGTTTGTGTGAACGTTCGGTTCATAGTACCTGTACAGTCAGACCACGATGACCATGTACCATCACAGTCAACTGATTTCAAAAAACATTGACGATACTCTGGAGATACTGGACATTCTTTTCCACCGTATCGTGGTTGACCATTTACACCATCCTCTTCCAGAGTCTTTATCCTAAAGAATCTCTCTTCACGTTCTCCGTTGCATTCAGACCAATCGCTCCATACACCATTGCAATCAATAGGATCAACCTCTACGTCCAATCCCATGCGTCCGTATGTGTCATGGGTCAACTGGTTGATTGGATTGCTACAATTCAACAAGGAGCAGAAACAACCCCCATCAATTTTTCGTATACTAGCAGTATAGGATTCGTTTGTAGCCTTACACGCATCAATACATTCTGCGGTGGTCTTGCCGATTTGGTATTCCGTATCACAGGTGTAAGTCGGGTCCTTTAGGAGAGTAGGACCGTCGCACACTCTGTGTGACTCATAGTAAGTATCACACCGTTCATCTGGATCACTTAAGATGACAATTCCACCCTCCATATCTTTACAAACACGTAGTGAAAAGGTATTTCTAGCCCACGCGTCTTTGTGAGGTAAATTACCCAAGATGTTGTCTTTATCATTCGTATTTGTATTGTAGCCCATGCGTGTTTCCGTCACTGTATCCAAGTTTACAAACATTTGACATCCGTAAGGCAAGTCAGGTGACAAATCAGAATCAATAACGCTTGTCGTCGTGTAAGTGTATACACCGGTATATCGTGTATTGAACATAGATTTCACCGTACTAACAGTCGTTGGGTCTAAACACTCGCTTGAATTCAATGTTCGATAGCGCATTCTACCCCTATCATTATTAGAATCGTCGCTATTCCTATTAAAGTGGGTCTTGCTATAAATTTCAAGGTCATGATTAAGCATAATTTGACACCCACTGGGGAATCCCGTTGCGTTAAAAATCGTGTCTTTTCCCATCTCCTTCAGCGTGTATCCACTGTAAAGTTCTAAAATCTGCGATTGTACCTGATCCCATTGTGCTAGACAGTCTGCTTCAACTTGAGAAGAATAAGGTTTAGTTTCATTCAAAAACAGTGTCTGGTCACAATGACCTTCGTACAGAACGATTTCAGATGAATAGACGATCTCTAGCAAGTTCATAGTACATGTACCATGACCGGAACAAACATTTTGATCTCCTTCCTTGAATCCCGGGCATTCGAATTGGCAGAATTCTCCAGTGTATCCAAGGGCACACTCACATGCCGCGTCATTGTTGCAAGTTCCATGACCACCACATACATTTAACATGGATTTGGTCACTGGATCATAACCCGGACACATCTTCTCGCACCCCAAACCACGCCACCCTGTCATGTCATAACTAGTCACTTCATAGTCGCTATTCTCTACCGTTTCACCATTTGCTAGGACAACAACTTGTGAAAAGCCAGTGATTTTATCTGTACCTTTAATGTAGGCAGCTGGGTCACATATACAATCGCCAGTAACCTTACACGAACCATGTCCAGAGCACGGAATTAAAGTATCTGGGTCTGTACCCTGACATTCAGAATTACAGTCATAATTGTAGCGAAAGGAAGTCTCGTGAAGACTTCCCAATAACATAAAGTCATTGGCATTGCATTGTTCACCTTTACAATAGAAATCAGATGGAGTATCCCGGAATTGCCCGTAAATCTCTTTCCAATCCACGGAACCATCATACACCAATTCGTCATTCTCGTCCTTCAAGTATTCCTTTATAAAAGATTCCTTTCCTTGCATCGCACGAAGACGAAACTCATCGTCTTCATTGAATTTCTCAGGTAAATTGTACAATCTCTTTAATCGCTTACTATGCTGACCTCTCCAATTCGTATACTTCTCTTCAATTACCGTTGTAAATGGCGGCAAACATTGACAAGCACCATAAGCAGCATTGCATATGCCTATCTGACCTGAACGCGTCGTACGCACGCCTATATTCATACTTCCACTTTCGCCTATTTCTATCTTCACAAAACGCCCATAACCACGAACATCGTAGTCATGTATGGGTACCTGAGTATCTTGCAAGAGTCTACGACGGCTCCCACATGTTCCGACATTTATTCTACCTACCATACCGCTATGTATTGCACACAAATACCAATAAGTACCAGTCTCTGTAAATGTATGTTCATGTTCAGAATTTCCTTCGACACGGAACAATTCGTTTGAAAAGCTAGTATATGATCCAGTCGCACATCCTACGCAATCGGCTGTCTTTACCACTACTAGTGGGTGACCACTGCTCGTTCTACGAAATATATAATCCTCATTTACACATAGATCAATTGTAGGGTCCCAATCACCATCGTAAGTATAATGTAGGGATCCGACATTGGCAAATTCCAGTGCAGTAACCGGTGGTAAGGTTGTCGTTGTCGTTGTCGTTGTAGTAGGAGCTTCGGTGAATGATGCCGCAGTCGTTGACCCTTCTTGGGGAGTTGGAGGTGCCGTTGTTATAACCGGTGGTTTTACTTCAGATCCAATACCCTCAAAATAATCGTTGTCAACTGATATGGAGACATTTATGGATTCTATATCTCCACGAATAGCAATGGCAGTCACAATTTCCTCTTCAGTCAAATCAATCACGATAGTCGATCCCGGGGAAACCGTTGCCATTTCCGGGGATTCCAAATAGAGAAATTGTGCATTCACCACACCACTGGTTTTCCATCTCTCTGGGTCCTTAGGAGAAATCAAATGAATGTCATATGGTTCCTCATTACAATTTAAGCATTCGCGATCACAATTATTCTTTCCCTCAGATAAAAAACATTGACATTCGCCAGTCAATTCATATTTGGCTGTATCCCATGCTATCCAGTTTCCATCTTCGTCGAGCTTTCCCTGATCGTAAATCTTCTTATCATGTTCCGAGTATGAACACACTCCGACACCAGATTCTTCACCACAAGGAGAGCCGTCAGAAGCAATCAAACAATGCAATTCACATGAATCACCAGATATTCCTTCGTATTTTTGCGAATCACATAAGCATGACACCGCAGAACATACACCCTTATGCTTGTTCATCGTGACATCCCTACAAAAATCAACCCAATCGCCACCGCATTGAGATGCCTTCAAATGATGATTATCTTGGAACATATCTAGACGATCCTGACATCTATCGTAATTCTTCAACGTTTTGTAACATTTTTTCGGACAAGCCGCTTTAATATCGGTCGGTATCGCTGCTAAAATCAAATCTTCACAGTAGTCCGTCCAATCATAAGTTAAAGCAGTATCCATACATATTTTGGACCCGTTCAATGGTTCAAATAGCTCACCACATTCCGTATAGTTCTCGTAGAAAGAATATCCTTTCGATGCACAATCGAAGGAGTCGCTGTCAAACGAATCATGGAAAAGACAGTATCCATCCCAATCCAACTGTTTTATGTCTTGTTCTTGAGCGAAAGTCAATTGGTGCATTGAAAACGATTGGTACTCAAAAAAGTTAGCACATGTAGAAACAATATCCTTTTGAGGTTCCAGTAGCAAAGGATATTTTACGTTGCGAATGATATCGGAACATTTCTTTCGGTAATCTACATCCACGTCACAATACTTGTACGAGGAACAACTGGTATGAATGGACGGAAGCGGAATGCTCTTTTCAAACACTATTTCGTCATAGTACGTTGTTGTTGATCCTACTATGGATACAGACGTTATTGTTGTGATTCCAGTACACGAAGTACAGATAAATGAATCCGAAAGAGTATTGCCATCCTTGTGTAATTTTACCACGCGATTTACATAGTCGATCTCAACTTCCAGTTGATACCATGTGTTTGGCTCGTAGCCGAAGTCTTCCTGACAGGTTGGTTGCGTTAAAGGACAAGATTGTAATGCACCAATCCGATTCAGTTGAATCTGACCTTGGTGAAGATATACCCGGGCTACAACGTCATCGTTATTTTTTATCTCCATATACTTCGAAGAGGAAAATATCGTTGTTGGCTGTACCCAATAGTGAATCATCTCTGCGGATCTCTCTGAACCACTCAGTGTAATGGTATATCCATCGGCAGGTTCGTGCTTCGTCAAAAGTTCATTCGAAAAGTTTATTGTCTTCAATACTGGTGAATTGGTAGAACAATATCCAAACCAGTTGAAATCACTTGCTTCCTGAGGACAAGATGATTCTTGGAAGTTACCTACGCATTTGTACGAGTTAAAGGACAATGGTACGCATTCTAAACCGTATGCACATGTACAGTTTAAGACTCGTTTGGTTGTGCAGATACCGTCAGTGCCATCGGGCACACAGGTATCATCTCCATTACAAGCTGACAAATCACATGCGTTAGAAGGCTCCAAACATTGGGGAAAGGTAGCAGTTGCTGATGTGCATGTTGTATCTATCATATCAATGCCTTCCTTTAAAGCCAATCCAGTTAAGGAAGGTGTAGGTGTCACTACTGGTGTACCTACACACGATGTACCCGACCATGATGTCCCAGCAGCACACTGAGCACATTGACCCTGACTGTTGCACTTCTCACAATTTGGATCCTTTTTCGTACAACATGTATTGCTACTGCATACACCTTGCTCACAGTCACTATCCTCATAGCATTTGCCGCCGTAAGCTACCGGTGTTTCCACAAGGTAGCGTCGTTCGGTTTCAATCACCATACAGTTGTGACCACGTGCTTCCTCAGCCTCTGCCAATGTGGCAAATGAAGTGACATCTTCGTTTGGACACTGGACCGCAAACGGCTTGTATTCTCCCAATTTAGTAGCACCATACACGCACGAATCGTCGCTGACAACTGAGCTACCACAAGTATACCTCTCATTGGTATTGACCTTGGTGATTTCCGTCTTAAACTTTAACATATGGTTGACACAATAACTGTCTATGTTAATATCTACATCAGGATACTGATTATGGTATGTTTCCATCTGCTGATATATCTTCCCATGCAGTACCGATGACTCGCCACCCATTCGAAAAGAGTATGTCTGAGCAAATGGGAATCGCTTACGGTCAATTTCGTAGCAGTAATCCATGTGCGATTTTATATTGACACCGTTCGAAATATTAATGTATTCGGTACATTGTGGGTGTATAGGCTGCACCGGACAAAATTGAGTGATAGCTCCACACCCTTGAAACAAGGGCGGTGAAGTTAAAGCAACAATGTCACTACAATAGTTATGCCAATCATATGATTCCATGGTTTGACGGCACAATGCTGTTTCCATGCACGCTTCAGACCTCGATTGAGGTGGTCTCTGTAGTGTTAAAATTTCTAGACAGTCATCCACATGATAGTTATCGCCCTCACACCCTTCAGGGTATTCTATCTTCTTACAAAATGGACCTTTTTTATCGTGCCACGTGACATCCGTCGAAGTGATGCGTCGAACGTCCGTTGTCTCGCAATCAGCATCCTTATAGCACGGGAATGTCATGTCTAAAGGGTTGCGAATTTCATAAATGGTACAATTTCCCATACCATTACATTCGTCCGCATCTTTCCATGGTGGTGTCAGACAATGGTAATCACATGTCTCTCCAAAATATGTTGCATTTGGTGGAGGATCCAACTCGCCTTCCTGACCTTCTGCAATGTATCTTTCGCGAGCTTCTTTCGTAAATGGGTCCTGTGGATCACAAGTACACTGATACGCCGGTCCAGAATCTTCTACAAATTCAAGTTCATACTGAAGCAATGACTGTAAATCATTGGTCTCACATACACCGTGACCACCACAGATGATCCCACTGTCCGAAGTACATTGAATTTGACAATGATCTCCGGTGAACCCATCCTGACATTCGCATACACCGTAGGGATTACATGTTCCTGATCCAGAGCAATGTACACAATCAATATCACCCTCGTCGCAGATCGCTGGGAATGACCCTCCAATATCGGCAAGATCATCCACGCAAAAATTAGAACAAGCTTCGTCGCTTGTCAGTTGCTCAGGGTACCAGTTGGTCTCACATTCCATACAGAAGATTGATGCGTTCAGGTGACGTTGCCCTCTAGTTCCACGCGAGCAACTACACAATTGTTCCCCCGGCATACCATATTTGTCGTTGCACTCACCTTGGTTATTGCATGTACTAGGAACACATTGGATTTGACATGGGACGTGCAAGTCCAGAGGCGTGGTATCATGTTGATTAAAAACGTCAACCTTCGGGAAATAACCTGTCAAACAATCTTTACAAAATATATCTGAATTGAATGTTGATGCTAGACGGACTGTCTTGTCGCCAACCCTTTTCAGGACTTCGTTTCGTTCACATTCACAGGCGATACTCTCATAGATGGTACCTTGGTTAAAGACTGTACACTGACCGTTGCCGTGACATCCTAAACGGGTTGGATCATCATCATAGTCAGCCTCGTTGTCGCAGTAAAAATTACATTCTGTTCCGTACCAATTCGGTTTACAATTACGGCAATTCTTTCCATCAAAATTTCCCTGACATTTGCACTGACCAGACTCACACACTCCACGACCATTACACGAAAGTAGATCCGTACAATTGCATGATCTACCATTCCATGGTAACGGTGAAGTCTCACAGATACAAGATGCATTGCCTCCAGAAGTCACACAGGTTCCGTGACCCGTACATTCCTGATCATTCTCCCCCGGACACTTTATTTGACAAGCATCACCAACATAAAGGTCAACACATTGGCATTGCGCTTTTGGAGGCGACACCTCGTAGTCGATGGAACATGAACCGTGTCCATGACACGATTTGGCACCTTCTTCGATACCCGGACAAGGTATTTCACATTGAGTTCCTCTATATCCAGATTCGCATAAACAACTAGGTTCAGAACCAAATAACTTGCATACGCCTTTCCCAGAACATATCTGACCATTGGAAGCCACGGGACAAGTCTTCGAACACAGATCAAATCCATCGTCAAAATAGTTTTTAAAGCACTGGCAGAAACCATCGTGACACGTACCATGTCCAGAACAAGGCGAGCAAGTGCCTCCATTCACACGCAAATCCCTGCATAATTTATCATCACCAGTCGAATTCATACTTAACGTATCCGCGTAAGAAACATTGGCGAAACAGCGTCTCTCGCACCGAGGACCGAAATATTCAGGGTCGCAATCACCGCGGCAATCTGGTTCTGGTTCAACAGGGACAAGACTGACAACACCAGTGTCCACAAGAGCTTTTGATTTGTTCACAGCATTGCACTGGTCACACAAATACCCAAAAAACTTACTGTCTTGTGGACAACGACAACCGTAATCAGACGTGATACGAGGATAAGTACCACCGAGGACACATGTACCTACACTACAATTGCATGTACCACAAAACTTACCCACAAACGGTGACCCCTCACAGAAACATTTACCATTGGAATAAGAAGTCCCATGCTGACAAGGTATAAGCATACTATCCAATGAATCGATTGCTCTGTCTACAGAAAACGCCAATAGGGTTATTAAACCCGCCCCTACGATTGAAAATACGCCATATTGGATATAAATTCCGGCTGTCGCCATTTCTAAGAAATCGTTTGTTATATATACTCTAAAATTCGTCTACAAACGCAGTATTGAATCACATATCTGTTCGCGATAACTATTTATATAATACATATTTTTACAAAATGCTGAGCGATTCGTACGAATCATTTATAAAGAGTCGTCTCTTCCTAGGGGGTCCAGCATACGGAAAGAACTCTAGGAAGATTAAACCGTGGTATAACTACTTGTATGTGGCTCAATTCGAAGGGAGATTCGATAAGGTCAAAATAGGCATCACGAGAAAGATATCCAGACGCAACGACGAGCTCAATCGAGAGAACGAAGGCGCCAATATCAAATATGCGTGGAGCATGCCGACCAACCTTGAAGTCGAAACCAGAATCAAATTACTATTGTCCAACTTTACAAAAAAATTCAGCTCGAAGCGTCTCCGTACTGAAACCTTTTACGTACCCGTCACACCGTTCATACTATTTGTCAGACTCGTCATTCTATACGTTTATCTAGAGGGAGGATACATCTCTGGAGGAAACGATCCGGTAAAGAAGAAACTGGAAGACTATCTCAACCGTGCGCGCATTGAATACATCAAATTCAACGATGTTTACTACCGTCAACGGAACAACACCCCGAGAATGAAAGCCATTGTACGGGCACAAAAATTGATTGATGATATCATGGACATGCAGAGACGAATCAAATTAAGAGGCGATAAAATTAGTTTTGCAGAAGTCAACGAGAAGTATTATACAGACGATATCATACGTCAACTCCGTGACATTACGAATGCCAAGGGATCTATACCCAGTACCAACACCAAACGAAAGGAATTTATTGACAATTTCATCGAGGAATATGTAGAAAACGGAGAGATGAACGAAGACTTTCTCAAATTTA
>TARA_B100000674_G_scaffold321761_1_pt1 | contig 17108 bp, 19 predicted proteins | sample TARA_B100000674 | Tara Oceans TARA_B100000674 (sample SAMEA2622759) | marine metagenome | biome: marine biome (ENVO:00000447); feature: surface water layer (ENVO:00002042); material: "saline water (ENVO:00002010), including plankton (ENVO:xxxxxxxx)" | depth 5 m
AACTTTCTATGATCTTATTATACCATAAGTATCGGCGTTTGTCAATACCTAACTTGAGAGAATTTCTGATTTTGTCCAGAAAAATTCTTTCTCGTCCATCCGCTCAACGTGTGCGGGAATGTCCCGCTTGTCTGTAATGATGCTGATGGTTCTGCCGTTGTCGTTTGTGAAAGTCATTTGAATCATGTTATTACCTTTGTTTGTTATGCCCTAAGTATATCATATATATCGTCACTTGTCAAGCACAATCTTAACTAAATAATAAAAAAACAGGAAATTATTTTGCCGGGCAGGGCCAGCCTTCGTAAGTCCTTACTGTCAAACGACTTACGTAAAAGTTTACTCGTTAGCTGTACCGTACCGCTCGAAGTATGCGGCCATTGCATCCATCTTAGACTGTGGTACTTCCGCCACACTGATAACCTCACAGCTATCATAGTAATCGTTAAAGCGAAACACTGTTTCGCCACTATCGTTTTGCCGTAATTGGTCACGGCTAACACTGAGGAAAGTACAAGGGCGGCCATTACGTGGGTCGATTGCTTTAACGTCAAATCTTTTCATTATTATTACCTTTGTTGTTTGTTATGTCTTAAGTATATTATATATATCGGCTGTTGTCAAGAACAATCTTTAATTATTTTTAATTATTCTCGAAATAAAAACAACCAGCGATAAGGATGACAGCGTAGATAAAAGTAAAAAGCATTTTAATTCTCGTTAGTGTTGTTAACTTGTTATGTCTCTATTATACATAGATCGGCAGAAAAGTCAATACCCTTTAGCCAAAAAACCATAAAATTATCATCTTTTTTCTTACCCCCTAGTTATTTGTTCAAAAACCCAGACGCGGTACAATTTCCTTTTTGGGTGGGTGGTTTGAACGAAATTGACCAAAAATATTTATAAATGTCTTACCTAAACCGCACCGACTCGCTTATTATTGTGTCTTTTCGCGGCTAAAGTGTGTATACCCCGTATATAGCCACTATAATATGAAGGAGGAACAGAAAATGCCTAATAAAGAACAAGAGAAACGCCTGAAGTCGCTTTTGAATACAAAGAGCACCGGCACGCTGCAAGAGGAGATTGAAGCTCAGCTTGCCCAAAACATAGAGGATCCAATTATACCACCCGCATTTGATATGACCGCTAGTGTTGCTGGTATCACAGAGGAAGAACAGGAAATGATAGATCTGGCCGAAATAAAGAAGCTAGACAGAACAGAGGAGCTTAGAAAACAGAATGAACATTCCAGAAGGCATTGATGAGGAACATGCCGTAGAGGTAATCACGAAGATCGCCCGTAGACTGGCCCCTAAATACACCTTTGCCTCATACGAAGCAGAGGACATAGAACAAGAAGCTTTTTTGATAGGAATAGCAGGACTAGCTAAATATGACCAGAATCGTCCCCTAGAGAACTTCATGTACACCCATATAAATAATCGCTTGAAGACATTTAAACGAGATAACTATTACAGATTAGATTATGGTACTGCTGCCCAGAAGATACAGGACAGAAAGAAGAATTTACTTGAGCCCATAGATATTGACTCGATATATGGAGTATACACCCACGAACAGTCCTCTAGTAATGCACAGATGCAGGAGACCCTAGACCTAATAGACAAAAAGCTCCCAGCACATCTACGTAGAGACTATTTAAAATTGCAATCAAACTCTCCTTTGCCTAAAGGCCGCAAGGCCATAGTGATAGAAACTATAGAAAAGATTATCAACGGAGACTATGATGAAGAAGGGTAGATTATCTAAAGAGGATATGGCTTTTATCGAGGCGAACGCCGAGGTTCTTTCTCCAGAAGAGATAGCTGAGACTCTTGACAGGGATCCAAAAGGCATCCACGACTGGATCTCTAGAAACATTGGTTTCTCAGCTAAACAAAAAAAGGAAGCTGCTGTAGCCAATGAACTCAAATCTAAACCTTACTATCGCGAATTGATTCACCAATTTGCTGCTGAAGAATTGGAGATGTTTGAATTCCACTTCAAGAAGATGTGGAGTCAGTTTAAAGATGATGTATTTCATACAGAAGAAATGCAGATCATCGACACGATCAAGCTTGAAATCCTAATGAACCGTATTCTCAAGAGCCAACAAGAGAACCAGACACAAATTGTCACTTATGAAACATTGGTGCGAGAAGAAAAGGCGGTGGATAAAGATCAACGAGACATGGACTATATCATCCAACTGGAGCGTCAGGTAGCTGTTCTCCGGGCCTCACTAGAGACTCTATCTAAAGACTATAAAGATCTCCAAGCTCGCAAGGCGACGATGCTGAAGGATCTCAAGGGCACCAGAGAGCAACGAATCAAGGCAATCGAGGACAGCAAACAAACATTTGCCGCACTTGTAAAACAAATAGCGACCGATGAAGCGTTTCGCACGCAAATCGGGATCGACATGGAAAAGATGCGATTAGCTATGGAAAACGAGAAAGAACGACTATCGGAATACCACACCTATGAAGACGGTGCTGTTGACCAGCCGTTCTTGACTCCGGAAACATTATCAGAGGAGTGAAATACTTCTCTTTATTTAGGACAAAAATAAAATGAGAAAGACGATGAATTGGAAAGTTGGAACATTTTTTGAGGACCACATCGAGGAGTCCATAGAAAAATATAAGATTGGACAATCCAAGTTGAACGAAAAAGCCAAATCTATGGAGGGAATGATACAAGAGGGAGCCAGAAACCTATTGAATATACTGGCTGACTTTGATGGGTGTCGTTATATGCAGATTGGAACATGGAAGGGTGCTTGTTTGTACTCCGCCCTTTACAAAAACAATGTTGAGTATGCTTTTGCTTGTGACAATTTCTCAGAGTTCGCTCTGCGTCAGGGTGGGAACGTAGTAGAAGATGGCGAAACGAAGGAGAGAATTAATTTAGACCTTGATGTTATGCTTAACTTGATGCAGCCAGACGAAGAAGGAGAAACAGTTGAGTTTGAGTTTTATAATGGCGACTGTTTTGGTATACCTCTGGAGCAAATAAAGAAACCTATTAATATGTATTTTTACGATGGTGGACATAATCTTGGCGATCACTTCATGTCTTTATGCTACTACTATCCGGTTTTAGATGATGAGTTTATCTTTATCTGCGATGACTGGGGAGACGAAAAAGTGCGTGTGGGAACTCGGGCCGCAATAGAGTATTGTAATTATCTAAGCCGAACCGAACATGTTTACGAAAATATGTTTATTTCCCACATGGTTAAGGATACGCTATTTGGCCAAACGCTTGCAGGCGGAAGAACAACATCACACCTATATACATTAGACAACAAAGGAATAACTAAGGAGAAGCTGGAAAAATGACAAAAGCAATCATTTTCGGAATAACAGGACAAGACGGAAGCTATTTAGCAGAACTCCTATTAGAAAAAGGATATGACGTAGTGGGCGTTACTCGTCGCGTCAGTGTAAGTACCCTGAATAGAATTGAGCACATCCTGCCAAAAATAAACATAGTAGAGGGCGACATCACAGATGGATTTAATGTCTGCAAAATCATACAAGAGGAAAAACCTGACGAGGTATACAATCTTGCGGCTCAGTCTCATGTTGGAACTAGCTTTAAGCAACCTAGCCTAACTTGGGACATAACGGGTGCAGGCGTTCTAAATATACTTGAGGCAATAAGATATAGCTCTCGTAAAGACGATATTAGGTTTTATCAGGCTAGTAGTAGTGAGATGTTTGGCAAAAACTACAGCACCAGTGCAAATGTGTCTCTGGTAACAGATAAAAAGGGGCATGTTGTAGTAGACAACCCAACTGCCGAGGGCATATACGAATACAAAAAATACCAAGATGAAAACACACCATTTATTCCACAGAGCCCTTATGCAATAGCCAAGCTAGCGGCCCATCACCTAGTTAGAAACTATCGAGAAGGGTATGGTATTCATGGAAGTTGCGGAATTTTGTTTAATCACGAATCTGAAAGACGTGGAGAAAACTTCGTTACCAGAAAGATAACCAAGTGGCTGGGCGAGTTTGTGGCATGGAGAGAGAACAATAAGGGGTTTCTTGATATTTCAAGCGACCCAGACAATATTTCCCTAAGAGACGATGATACTCTTCATGGGGGAATAGGAGAAGTTCTTACGTCTTTCCCCAAGCTTAGACTCGGCAACCTAGACGCCAGACGAGACTGGGGACACGCCGCAGACTACGTAGAGGCTATGTGGCTCATGTTACAGCAAGATGAGCCTGATGACTACGTGGTGGCCACAGGAGAGACATATAGCGTTAGGGAGTTTCTGGATATAGCCTTTGGTCACATAGGCATAAGCGACTGGGATGATCATGTGGTTATAGATCCCAAGTTTTATCGTGCTGCGGAGGTTGACTACCTGCTTGGCATTCCCACTAAGGCAGAAAACAAGCTTGGATGGGTTAGAAAGGTTTCATTTAAAGACTTAGCAACTAGAATGGTAGATTACGATGTCAAAAAGGCGAGACTACAGCGATCCGGTTTACAAGCGGTTTAGATCTGCTGTACTAAAAAGGGATAACTTTACCTGTCAAATGTGTAATATAAAGGGCAAGCGGGTACGTCTTAATGTACACCACATAATGAAATGGAGTTCTGCGAGCACTTTGCGTTACGATGTAGACAACGGCATAACACTCTGTAATAAGTGCCACAAAGAAGTAACAGGAAAAGAATCACATTATATAACATACTTCTCAGAAAAAGTAAGGAGAAACAAGAAATGAATTTTTTCAAAAAAGATAAAGACGACTCTAGTGATAGCAGGTTCTCTAATTTTGATTCGGCCCCCAAGCCAGTCGGAAAAAGTGCATCTGACAAGCTAAAGGAAGACGTAGTGGCTGCGGTTGAGAGTATTAAACCGGGACAAAGACTTACTTTTCCTTTCGCGGGAAACACCGGGGACGAACAAGAGGCTATTGCTGCCGTATATACAAGAAGACTAGAGCTAGGCTTTGATTTAATTGTGGATAACGATGTGCCAGAGATCATTATTATTAGCACTAAAAAAGTGGCACCGGCTCCAGCACCAAAACCTGAGCCAAAAATAGAAGCCGAGGTAGAGCTAGACGTTGAGCCTGTAGAAGAAGAGGACGAGAGTACTGATCTGTAATGAATAATTACACAGTAATAAAAGACACACGAGAGCAGGACGGATGGTTTTTTTCTCCATATGACAAATGTGACGGAATGGAGGTTGGGACGCTGCATACCGGCGATTACACCTTAAAGGGATTTGAGGACGTAGTGTGCGTAGAGAGAAAGGCCTCTGCTTCCGAGATAGCCATGAACTTAGGGAGAAAGAAGAAGCCGTTTCAAGAGGAAATGGAAAGAATGAAAGACTTTCAGTTTTCTTTTCTTATTTGTGAGTTCGACATGGATGATGTTTTAAAATATCCAGAGGGATCTAGAGTCCCTCATAAGGCTAGATCAAAGGTTCGTGTGACAGGAAAGTACTTGTTAAAATGCCTGATGGAATTTCAAATATGGTACGACACTAAAATAATATTTTGTGGAGACAAGAAAAACTCGTTCTTAGTGTGCAACAGCATATTCAAAAGGCTTAATGAGCTGTTTCATACAGAGAACAAGGATAACGCATCAAATGTCAACGAATCGGCCTTCTAACTATGGGGGTAAAAATGAATAAGTATGATGACCGGATTAGTGATATTCATAGCTATGGACTAGATGTAAAGAACAGAGAAATCTTTCTACATAACAAAGAGTCGGATGAAAACCCCGGCGTAGACTACAGAATGTCTATAAATTTCTTGAAGAACATGCGTTTGCTAGAGCTACAGAGCAACGAGCCCATACTCATACATATGCATAGTATTGGCGGAGAGTGGTACTCAGGCATGGCTATATATGATATCATAAAAGCCTGTAAATGTCCGACGACCATAATATCGTATGCTCAGGCTGAGTCAATGAGTAGCATAATACTTCAGGCCTCAGACAAAAGGGTATTGATGCCTAATTGCTTATTCATGTGTCACTACGGCTCTACAGACCTATCGGGAGATTATCTCAGTTCCCATAACTTTGCAGCAATAGATAAGGTTAACATGCAGGTTATGGTTGATATATATGCGGACAGGTGTGTTAAACGTGGTGCTTATTTCAAAGACAGACAGGACTCTTTATCAAAAGTTAAGAGTTATATCAAAAGAAAGATGAAGGACGGAGACTGGTATTTAAATGCTGAAGACGCGGTCTACTATGGCTTCGCTGATTCGGTATTTTCTAGATCGACTAAAATATGAACAAAGACTTTAATTTAGACGATGCTTGGCTTGGTATAGATGTAGATGAATCTACCCTTTTCAATCCAATGGATTTCGTCATGCAGGAATCTGACAACGACGCACTTCTTAAAAGACTATCTTGGTTAATGATGCGTCCGGAGTATTTCTCGTTTGTATGTAAATATGTTCTAAACATAGAACTCTCCCCGTTTCAGGCCCTACTTCTATATGAAATGTGGAACAGAAAGTTTCCAATGCTCATAGGAAGTCGTGGTATGGGTAAGTCTTTTATACTCTCTGTCTATCCTTTGCTCCGTGCCTTGTTTATGCCTAGGCGAAAAATAATTATCGTTGGTGCTGCCTTTAGGCAATCAAAGGTTTTGTTTGAGTATATGGATACAATTTGGAAAAACGCTCCAGTACTTAGAGATCTTTGTACCAATAATAGCGGTCCACGAAGAGATGTGGACAGATGTGTTATGCATATAGGACAAAGTACCGTGACATGCCTTCCTCTTGGCGATGGTAGCAAGATTAGAGGCCAACGTGCTAACGATATTATAGCGGACGAATTTGCATCTATACCCAGAGATATTTTTGAAAACGTTGTTGCTGGTTTTGCTGCGGTTGCCTCTTCGCCAATAGAAAAAGTAAAACAAAAAGCACGAGAGAAAAAGGCCGCAGAACTCGGTATACCAGTATCTAAAAAAGAAGACAAGGGTGCTGGAGATAAGTCCAACCAGATAATATTGTCTGGTACTGCATATTATGACTTCAATCACTTTGCGGAATACTGGAAGAGGTATCACTCTATAGTTTCTAGCGGAGGAAATATTTCTAAACTCTCTGAGGTCTTTGGGGGAACTGTTCCAGACGACTTTGACTGGAGAGAGTATTCTGTTATTAGGATGCCAGTGGACAAACTTCCCGACGGTTTCATGGATGGAGGACAAATAGCAAGAGCCAAAGCTACGGTTCATAACGGCATATATAATATGGAATATGGTGCAATATTTACTACAGACAGTCAGGGATTTTTTAAGCGTAGTCTATTAGAGTCATGCACTACATCACCCACGACTCCTGCCGTTTTGCCCTCTGGAGAAGTTTGGTTTGAAGCGGGTCTCAAAGGAGAACCGGGTAAAAAGTATGTATTTGGCGTTGACCCCGCTTCAGAAGTTGATAACTTTAGCATTGTTGTTATGGAGGTGAATTCCGACCACAGAAGGGTTGTTCACTGTTGGACAACAACTAGACAGCAACATAAAGACAAGCTAAAGTCAAAGATCGTGGACGAAGACGATTTCTATTCGTATTGTGCGAAGAAGATACGTCAGCTCATGAAAGTGTTCCCTTGTGTAGAGATAGCCTTGGATGCACAGGGAGGCGGTATAGCCGTCATGGAGGCGTTGCACGATAGAGACAAGATACCAGAAGGAGAGGTTGCCATATGGCCAGTTATAGAGGAGAAGCCTAAAGACACTGATGACCATGCTGGCTTACATATACTCAGACTGTGTCAATTTGCTAAGGCCACTTGGTTGGCTGAGGCGAATCACGGGCTTAGAAAAGACCTAGAAGATAAAATAGTTTTGTTTCCGTATTTTGATTCTGCCAGTTTAGGAATAGCCCTAGAAGCAGACAAGATGTCAGGAAGAAAATATGATACTCTTGAAGACTGTGTTATGGAGATAGAGGAGCTAAAGGACGAACTGTCGATGATCGTAATGACCCAAACATCGACCGGAAGAGAACGATGGGATACTCCAGAGGTGAAAACCGGAGCGGGAAGAAAGAGTAGACTCAGAAAGGACAGGTATTCTTCATTAATAATGGCAAATATGTCGGCTAGATATATAACGGTAGAGAAACAAATTATTGAGTATGGTGCTTTTGGAGGGTTTGCTGGCCATAATATTTCAGGCTCTTCTGATGAAAAGCTTTTTAGTGGACCAGCTTGGTTTACCGAAAAAACACAGAATCTATATTAGATTGTGTATATCAATACAATCAGCAATATAATTGACAATACTATCGCCGGAGAACAATATAAATGTCCGAACCTCTATTCCAAACATGGGCCAGTGACGCTGAAAAGGGAAAAGTATATGATGACAATGCTTTAGAGGGATATGACGGTGCCGTTTATCGTTCTCAGGCTCATTATGGTTACAACGGAAATAGGCAGACCTATATAGACGTTGAAACAAATCGCTCTGTACGTCCTAGCTTTAGACGATCTGATTATGATGCGTTTAGACCCGGCGAAGCCATTCCAAGCAAACAAAAGCGTATAATGTCTATGTGCATGAATGCTTATGATAGGGTTGGAATTATAAGAAACGTTATTGATCTTATGAGCGACTTTGCTAGTCAGGGTCTTGTGCTTGTACATCCAAATAAAAGCATAGAGAAGTTTTACAGAAAATGGTTTAATCAGGTTAATGGTACGGACAGATCTGAAAGATTTTTGAACTATCTTTATAGAACCGGAAATGTTGTAGTAAAAAGAAGAACCGCAAAGCTCGACAAGAAAAAAGAGGCCCACCTAAAGCGTGCCGCTGCTGCTGATATTGTCATAGAAACAAAAAAGGTCAAAAAAAGAGAAGTGCCTTGGATGTATGACTTTCTCAACCCTGTCGCTATTGACGTTATGGACCATGGGATGCTTGCTGTTGGCAAACCAGAGTTTTATTTAAACCTGTCAAAATACACATATCAATCACTACTAAAGTCCTCAACACAAAACAAGAACAGCTTTAAGACTCTTCCGGCAGATCTGCAAAAAAGAATAAAAGATAATGACCGCAGAATACCGTTAGATTCTAACAGCACATTTTTCTATCACTACAAAAAGGATGACTGGCTTCTCTGGGCTAATCCTATGATTTATGCTATCCTTGATGACATAAATATGCTGGAAAAAATGAAGCTCGCAGACTTAGCTGCACTTGATGGAGCAATATCGAGCGTCCGTCTGTGGACTCTTGGTGATTTCGATCAAAAAATTGTACCAACCAAGGCTGGCCTAAATAAGGTTAGAGACATACTCGCTAGTAATGTTGGTGGAGGCACTATGGATTTGGTTTGGGGTCCAGAGCTTAGCTTTACAGAAAGCCAATCTCAGGTATACAAGTTCTTGGGGTCAGAAAAGTATCAGCCGGTTTTGACCAGCATCTATGCGGGCCTTGGTATCCCTCCTACTCTTACGGGAGCATCTGCCAGCGGAGGATATACAAATAACTATGTATCTCTAAAAACCCTAATCGAAAGACTTGAATACGGTAGAGAAATACTTGCCCAGTTCTGGAGACAGGAAATAGAGTTTGTCAGAGAGGCTATGGGATTCAGGTTTCCTGCTGAGATACATTTTGATTCCATTGTTCTATCGGATGAAGCCGCTCAGAAAAACCTGCTTATCCAGCTTGCAGACAGAGACATTATATCTCAAGAAACTCTTCTTGAAAGATTCAGAGAGATACCCACCATTGAACGCGTTAGGGTAAGAAGAGAAGAGAGAGAAAGAATGAACGATTCGTCTGCTCCAAAGAAAGCTGGTCCTTATCATAATCCTCAACATAGGAATGATGTAGTCAAAATAGGTATGACTAAGGATATAGTTGATACGGAAGAGTATTTTGATAGACTTGGTATCCCTCATCAGGAAAAAGAAGAGGAGGCGGCACCAAGTCCCAATCCAGTCCAAGAGGAAGTAGAAAAAGAAGAAGAAAGATCAGAGCCAATTAACGACGAGGGTCGTCCTCCCTTCTCTAGGGACACACAGCCCAGAAAACAAAAGCGTGTTTTACCCCGAAGCGGTGAAGCGACAAGTGCAACCTTATGGGCGATTAAAGCACAGGCAAAGATCTCTGATATAATGACGCCCATTGCCTGCTCGCACTTTAAAAAGAAAGACGCTAGGGCCTTAAGCAAGGTGGAGGTTGACCAGTTAGAGTATTTGAAGCTATGTATTCTTACGGGAATGAAACCATTCGTAGATGTAACCCCTGAGCTAGTCAAAGAACTTGTTGAGGCGGGAACAAAACCTAGCTCACAATTCAGTGATAGGGTCGAGGAAAACATAAAAAGCTTCTCTTCTATAAATAACAGGAAGCCAACCGTTCTTGAAACTAGACATATCTACGCCACCGTGTATGCTGGTATGTCCTGTTTTTAACCAAGATTTATCACTGTAATTAGTTTTTTGTGTATTACCCCTCGGAGGAGTACTCAAAAATGAAAATTTACCAACAAGAGATAAACGACGGTTTGGAAAAAGCTCTGTCGGCTAATAATACTATAGCATGTTGTGCTCTAGCAGAGTCTTATAATCCTACCGAAAAAGATATCGAAAATCTAAAGAAGGCCCTTGACTCTAGCGAGGCAGGGAGCGAGTTGGCGATTGCCGAGAACCAAGATCAATTTGATTTATACTATTTAAAGTCTATCTTGGTTAGTACTGGGTGGAATAAGAATGACGATGTTTTTGATCCCAAAGAGATGTGGGAAGCAAGAAACACCCCAGAGGACAAACCTTTTAATTTTATGCACGACGAGAAAGACATAATTGGTCACATCACGGCCAACGAGGTTGTCGATTTTGAGGGAAAAGTTGTTGACGAACAAGATGGCTTACCTAGTCAATTTAACATAGTAACTTCCGCTGTTATATATACTGAGTGGTCAGATGCCGAACAGCGAGAACGAATGAAAAAAATAACGGCGGAAATAGAAGAGGGCAAGTGGTTCGTTTCTATGGAGTGTCTTTTTCCTGAGTTTGATTACGCTTTAGCTAATAAGGACGGAGAGACCAAGATCGTTAAAAGAAATGAGGCTTCCGCCTTTTTAACAAAACACTTAAGATCATATGGAGGAGACGGAATTTACGAAGATTACAGAGTGGGCCGATTGTTAAGAAACTTATCGTTCTCTGGTAAAGGCTTAGTTTCAAAACCAGCTAACCCACGAAGTGTAATTTTGGAAGGAAATGATTTATTTGATGAATCGAAGGCACAAGTTTTAACTATATCTTCATTAAAGGAGAACGATATGTCTGAAAGTTACGAAAAGCAGATCACTGATCTGCAATCGCAGTTAGCAGAGTCTAAGGCTGCTAACAAAGCATTAGAAGACAAGATTGTTGCTGAGCAGCAAGCTGAATTCGATGCTAAACTAACTAACCTTGAAGAAACCATTGCAGAGCAGTCCACAAAGATTGCCGAGCAAGAAGAAGCTTATAAGGTTTTGGCTGAACAAGTTACAAAGCATGAAGCTACCATTGCTGAAAAAGAAGAAGCTATTGCTTCTAAGCAAGAAGAGCTTGATGTTCTGTACAAAAAAGAAGCCGTTATGAAGCGTGTAGCCCAGCTTACAGAAGCAGGGTTTGATGCTGAAGAAGCCACAGCTACTGTGGAAAAATTCGAGTCTGTCAACGATGAAATTTTCGCTGAGGTTGTTGCACTTGCAGCAGTCAAAAAGAAAGCGGAAATGAAAAAGGATGAGGCTAAGCCTTTTCCTCCTAAAAAGGACGAAGACAAAGACGAAGAAAAGGACGCTGAAGCAAAGCCTATGAAAAAGATGGCTGAACTCGACGAAGAGCGAGACGTTGCTGAAGTGGACGAAGAAGCCTTGGCTCAGGCCGAGGAAACAGAAGAAGTTGCTATCGCAGAAGCGATGGGCGAAGACGATCCTGCGGAAAACCTTCGTTCTGTTGCTAGTGAGTGGCTTGGTTCAGTTTTACAATCAAACAACAAGTAATTTCAAAATAAAGGAGATTTCATAATGGCTCTTAAATCAGACCGAAGCACGCTAGCAACCGACATTTCGTTCTTCATGAATGAAGCACAAACTCGGGGTGGTGTTGCTGTTTTAAGCACTGGAGGTTCTGGTGCATCTATGGATAATGGGGCGGCTAAAGTAGTTTATGCAGCCGATCCATCCGGTAAAATCCCTGTGGGTCTTTTGGTTAATGACGTAGTTGATATTGACTTGACTCGTCAACACATTAACCAGCACAAAGACGAAGTACAAAAGGGTGGCAAAGTAACTTTGCTTACCAAAGGATGGGTTGTAACCAACTCTCTGGAAGGTTCCCCTGCTGCTGGAAACCCAGCTTTCTTGGGACACAGTGGTAATATTAGCCCTGCCGACATCGCTAGCGATGACGCCGATTCAGATGGTTCGGGCCGCGTCGTTGGGAGATTCCTCTCTAGCGTTGACCAAAATGGCTATGCTAAAGTTTACATCAACCTTCCTAATACCAACCTATAAAGTAACATAGAAAAGGAGAACATAATAATGTCAATTAAAGATAGACCTAGCCCAGAATTCATCGAATTGCTTAAGCGTTCCGGTGATTCAGATAAAGCTGTCGCTATCCAAGCACAGCGAGAGATCGCTAAGGCATTAGAATTGCCTTTGCGTAAAGGTGTTACTTACGGTGACATCGTTGGTGGTATTTACGAAGCTATGCCACTAGAGCCCGGTGCTACCCCTGAGTTCCCATTGGACCTCTTGGCTCCCGGTACCGAAATTGATCACGTTGCTTTCACTAATCCGGGCAACGGACGTATTCCAGAACGACACGTCGAAGGTGACTACGTTATGATCAATACTTACGGCATCACAAGCTCGATTGACTTCTTGCTTAAGTATGCTCGTGAGGCTAACTGGAACGTTGTTGCAAGAGCTATGCAAGTTCTTGAAGCTTCTTTTGTCAAGAAGATCAACGACGATGGTTGGCACACACTTTTGGCTGCTGCCGTTGACCGTAATATCTTGGTTTACGATGCAGATGCTGCTGCTGGTCAGTTCACTAAGCGATTGGTCAGCCTCATGAAAACCGTTATGCGTCGAAACGGTGGTGGTAACAGTGTTACTGCTCCGGGCCGCTTGACGGATCTTTACTTGTCTCCAGAAGCTATCGAAGATATTCGTAACTGGGGCGTAGATCAGCTTGATGAAGTTTCACGACGTGAAATCTACACCGCTGCTGATGATGGTGGTCCTTTGACTCGAATCTTTGGTGTCAATCTTCATGACATCTTTGAATTCGGTGACAGTCAGGAATACCAAGAGTACTTCGATAACGACCTTGGTGGCTCATTGGCTACTGGCGATGTTGAATTGGTCATCGGTCTTGATCAGGGTGCAAGCGACAGCTTTGTAATGCCTGTCAAGAAGGAAGTTGAGATCTTTGAAGACGAAGCTCTTCATCGTCACCAACGACAAGGCTACTATGGATGGGCCGAACTCGGATTTGGTGTTCTTGACAACCGAAGAATTATCGCTGGATCATTCTAAGAATGACTGGTTGATGACCTAAACGGGAAAAGCCGCTTCAATATTGGGGCGGCTTTTTTCGTATTTTGTGTATACTATGGTGTGGATGCATCACACTTAATAAAATAACAAGGAGCAATAAGCCATGACTGCAATGTCAAACTATTTAGAAAACAAGTTAATTGATCACCTCCTTAGAGATACAGCCTTTTCTGCACCAGCAAACATGTACGTTGGACTAGCTGGAGCATTCGACGCAGCAGAGCTAGAAGCCGGAACATTGACTGGCGAGCTTTCTGGTGGTAGCTATGCTAGGGTCAGTGTTAAAGGAGACGCTAACTGGAGTGCCGGAGGTACTAATGGCCACACGGACAATGAGAATAACATCTCCTTCACTACCGCCACTGGCGACTGGGGATATGTTAGCGGGTTATTTTTAGCCGACGCTTCATCTGGTGGCAACGTAATACTTTACGGTGCCCTTACTACGCCTAAAATAGTGGAAAATGGAGACCAGTTCGTTATCTCGGCAGGTGATCTTGACATTACCTTCGCTTAATTTTTAAATAAGGTTTTAGGTAATGACACAATATGCACGCCCTGACGCAGACAGTGTTGCTGGAAACTGGGAAAATGAGTCTGGTAGTGGTTCAAATCTCTACCAGAGTATAGATGAAAGTACTCCCAGCGACAGTGATTTCTGTATTTCTACAGATGACTTTGGCTCAACCGATACTATGCGTGTTGAGCTTAGTGGTGTCACCGACCCCACTAGTGCGTCTGATCACAAGGTGGTATATAGAGCAAAAGGTACTGATCCCAGCGGCTTTTATGGTATCCCTACCCTCACTGTAACTTTGAAGCAGGGCAGCACCACGATAGCAACGGCTACTAATTCTTCTCTTAGTGGCTCTTTCACGGAATATACTATTACGCTCTCCTCCGCTGAGGCTAATAGTATAACCGACTATACTGATCTCCTTCTTGAGTTTCAAAGAGGCACAAACTTTGTTGGCGGTGGCGAGACTACTAGCGTTTCTTACGCCGCTTTTGAGTGCCCAGATGCTGCGGCGACAGATAATACAGAGTTTCGTGTAGGAGATAGGGTAAAAGAAACCACTACCACAACCGGCACTGGGACACTGAGTCTCGGTGGTGCTGAAACCGGATACCAGACTTTTGTGGCTGGTGTTGGTGATGGTAATATGACCTATTATGTCATAGAAGAAGGCGGAACCACTAACTGGGAAGTTGGAATAGGTAAGGTAACAGATGCCGGTACTGACACGCTTACTAGAGCCACAGTTATAGCTAGCACCAATAGTAATAGCCAACTTGACTTAGCTGCTGGAACACATAATGTGTTTTGTGCGTCTCCATCTAGGATGGAATCAACCGATGTCGTTACCAAGACGACAACCTATACTGTTACTCAATCGGACTCTACTGTATTGTGCGACACTAGTGGCGGTGCGTTTACAGTCACTATGCCTACTGCCGCAGAAGCCTATTCAGGTCTCAAGTTTTTAATTAAAAAAATCACATCAGACGCAAATGTTCTGACCATATCTTCGGGTGCAACTGACTTTGTAACCGAGAGCGGTTCGTTGTCTTCTACCAAAAAGCTTTTCTGTTACGAGGATTTTATAGAGCTTCAATGCATCAGGAGAAACACTACCGGCGACTATATATGGTCTACCGTTAATAAGGGGCTTAGAAGTCATGTGGCCGTCGTCACACAAACCACCCAGCAGACGATTAGCAATGAGACATGGACACAAATTACTTTTAATGAAGACACTATAGAGATTGGTGCTGATGCAGACCACGCCAATAATAAAATCACAATCAAAAGAGCGGGAACCTATCTAATAGGCGGGTATATAAAATATGTAAGCTTAGACTCATCCTCTACCGGAGCTTGCGTCAAGGTTGGTATAACTCCTGACGGCGGATCTATCAGTTATTGGAAGATGGGCACAGCAGCCAACTGGAGTGGTGGCGGCAACGAAGATAAAAGACCAGCTCCGGCTACGTTCTTTGTAAAAGAGCTTGCTGTTGATGATGTAATCACGCTTTACGCTTGGCAAGACGATAACAGTAGTGAAGTCACACTGGTTTCAAGTGATGAAGGGCGACCATATTTACAAGTTCAGGAGATTAGATAAATGGCTTTTGTGACAGTTTCACCAGACCAATCAATGAAGGCAATAGTGTCTCTCGCCGGAGCAACTATGGAGCAGGCGGTATATAGGGATGGAGGACTAGATGTTGAAGGCGTTTCTCAAGCGGATTTAGAAAACGCTTTGGCCACATATATGTCTGATCTAGAAACTTATCTACTAGAGCCAGCCAGAGTTATTAGATACGATGTAATATCCTATCAAGCAAACCAATACATTGAACAGTACTATCCCTCGTTTAGAAGGGAGCTTTTTCTAGCTTTGTCCGAAGAGGCTAGAAACACAGGACTTACCAATAGGTTGGCATACATCAATCAGCTACTAACATGGATAAAGACCGTAGTAGCTCTAGTTATATCTGCCCAAACCGCATTAGCTTCGGAAACGACTATAAGCGGAATTAGAAACTACGACGTAGACTTTTCAGTATTTGATGCAACGAATCCTAATATAACAGTACAAGCGGCTTTAGCGATACCAGACTAAGGGGGGTGATATGACTTACTCAGGAGGCTCTTACAGCTCTGCCCCTTATAGCTCGCTATCTGATGGTGGAACCACACACAATGGTGCAGCGTCACTGTCTGCGACTGGTTCTGTAGCCGCTGCCGGAAATGTCATTCGTGCTGGTTCAGCGTCTTTATCCGCTAGTGCGTCCGTTGCTTCTACCGCAGGTAGAGTAAAGCATGGAGCATCTTCTTTATCCGCAAATGCTACGGCTTCTTTTGCTGGTAACATAATAGCGTCTGGATCGTCATCCGTATCGGCCTCGGCATCCCTGACCTCGTCTGCTTTTGTAACAAAGTTAGGTGCGGCTACTATCACTGCTAGTGCAGCTATTGTTTCCGCTGGCGGTGTAATTAAATATGGAGCATCTTCCCTGTCTGCTAGCGGATCAGTGTCTTCAGCAGGAAATGTTATACGTTCGGGTGCTTCGTCTTTGTCTGCAACTGCTAGTGTAGCAGCAGAGGGCACACAAAGAGATATTGCTTCCGCATCCCTGTCTGCTTCTGCAACCGTAACTTCCGCCGGTTTTGTAAAAAGGTCTGGGTCGGCCTCTTTAACCGCAACCGCGACCTTGGAAGCCGCCACTGGAGACACCCACAACGGACAGGCTTCCCTCAACGCCACCGCCTCTATGTCGTCAGACTCAAATATAATCAGGGGAGGTCAGGCGACACTATCTGCTAGCGGATCTGTTGTCTCTGTTGGCACGGTAAGAAAGTTTGGTGCCGCCTCAATCTCCTGTAGTGGCACGGTTGTCTCTGCGGGATTAGTCCAGAAATTGGGAGCGTCGTCTCTTTCTGCAACAGCGTCAATGTCTGCCGATCCGAAAGCCGTAAAGAGGTCTGGAGCTAGTATC
>TARA_B100000674_G_scaffold132036_1_pt1 | contig 17087 bp, 9 predicted proteins | sample TARA_B100000674 | Tara Oceans TARA_B100000674 (sample SAMEA2622759) | marine metagenome | biome: marine biome (ENVO:00000447); feature: surface water layer (ENVO:00002042); material: "saline water (ENVO:00002010), including plankton (ENVO:xxxxxxxx)" | depth 5 m
TGAAGAGTAACCAGTTCCAAAATCATCAATTGATATTTTGATTCCTCTATCTTTAATCTTATTAATTTGTGACACATTTTTATCTAAAAACGTATTTTCAGTAATTTCAATATTAAGACAATCAGTTGAAATATTAGTTTCATCTAAAGTTTTATCTATTAAATCAATAAGCTCTTTACTTTGAAACTCTTTAGCTGATACGTTTACAGATGCAATTAATTTTTCTTGTCTGTTTTTGTTCCATTTTTGAGTTTGTTTGCACGTTTCTTTCATTACGTATTCACCAATTTCAAAAATATGATTATTCATTTCAGCTGTTGGAATAAATTGTGACGGCATAATAATTCCTTTTTCAGGATGATTCCATCTTATTAAAGCTTCAAAACCAATTATTTTTTTGGTAAATGAATTTATTTGAGGTTGATAAAATATTTCCCACTGCTGTTCGCTTATTGCATGCTTAAGGCTCTGCTCAATTCCATAATTTGTAATTATTACATCTTTCATATACTCTTTGAAATATTCAATTTTATTTTTCCCCTTTTCTTTTGCTTGATGCATTGCAATATCTGCATCTCTGCACAAATCATTTATGTTGTTTCCATGTAAAGGTGATATGCTCACTCCAATGCTAGCTGTTAAAGAGTACTTTTTTTGGTTAATAATTACAGGGCTAAATATATTTCTGCTAATTTTTTTAACTTGTTTTTTGACATCGTCAATTTCTAAAGCATTTAGTACTACCATAAATTTATCAGCTCCCCAGTAAAATACTTTAGTATTCTTATTAGCTGACTTTGATAGTTTGTAGGATATATTTTGCAGCAATTTATTTGCTACCTCTGGACCGTGTGTATCATTAATTAACATAAAATCATCTAGGTCAATAAATAGGCAAGCAGTCAAGTGATGCTCTTTGATAATTTTATTTCCATCCTTAAACAATAAGCTTTTATTTGGTAATTCCATGATAGGATCATAGTATATCAAATGATGTAATTCTTTAATGTGTTGAAAACGCTCAATACCCAGAGTCAATTGTTCAGATATAAATGACATCATTTTTAAATCATCATCATTAAATATAATTTCTTTTCTGTAGCTTTGTATTACAATAAGACCAATGGTTGATTTATTATAATCTTTTAAGGGTACTCCCATCCATGAGTATGGAGTAGATCCTAAAATCTGTATGATATTTTTATCAGCTAATTTTTGGTAATCATCCTTATTGAAAATCATACCCTTACCCTTTTTGATGGTATAGTGAGTTAGCCCCTTGCCTTCTAAAAATTTTTCTTTCGGTGCTTGATCTTTAATATCATGGTAATAAGGATAGGTCAACAAATCTAAATCTTTATTTAGAAGTGCTATATAGAAGTTTTTAACCTCAAAAAGTTCAGTGATAATTTTATGTAGATTCTTAAATAAAATATTTAAATCATGTGCATCATGAACAATTTTTGATATTTTATATAAGTTATTTTGAATATTTGAATTATTTTTGTTCATATATTGATTAGAATTTGTTTCTTCTAGATTCTATTAATAAAAAATAATATTAAGTAATATTTTATTATTTCAATATGTAACTCTAACTAGTTAATTATGAAAATCAGCACTTTATGCTATATAAAAAAGAATAATCAAACTTTAATGCTTCATCGTATTAAAAAAAAGAACGATATTCATAAAAATAAGTGGAATGGATTAGGAGGTAAGTTGATTGAGGGCGAATCTCCTGAAGAATGCGTTAAGCGTGAAGTTCTAGAAGAGTCAGGGTTAATTATTGATTCTCCCAAGTTACATGGCATTATTACTTTTCCTAAATTTGATGAAATTGATGATTGGATTGTTTTTGTTTACACCGCAAAAAACTTTGAAGGAAATTTAATTGAGTGTAATGAGGGTAAACTAAATTGGGTCTCAGATGATCAATTACTGAGCCTCAATCTATGGGAGGGTGATAAAATTTTTATTCCTTGGCTCAGCCAAGAGAAATTCTTTTCAGCTAAATTTATCTATAAGAAAAAGAAATTAGCTGATTATAGTGTTATTTTTTACTAAAAAACCCTCGACATTTCTGAAGAGGGTTTCAAGTGGCCTCGGGCGGAATCGAACCACCGACACAAGGATTTTCAGTCCTCTGCTCTACCAACTGAGCTACGAGGCCAAACCAAAAGTAAGCAAATTTAGTAACATATTTCTTAATAGATAAATAAAATATTAATAAATCTATAATTTTTATTAATTTTATGTCCATGAAGCTAGTGATTGCAACTCATAATGAAGATAAGTTAAAAGAAATTCAAACCTATCTAGAAAGTTTTTCATTTAACGTACTATCTCTTAATAAATATCCTGAAATTGGTGAGATTATTGAGGATGGTAAAACGCTATTAGATAATGCACTTATAAAAGCTAGAGAAGTTTTTGATAAAACAGGGCTTCCTACTATATCTGATGATACTGGGCTGGAGGTTGATGGACTTGATGGAAAACCTGGGGTTTATTCCGCTCGATATGCAGGAGAAGAGTGTACTTATCTAGATAATGTTGAAAAGTTATTAATAGATATGAAAAAAATACCCATTCCAAATCGTACTGCTCAATTTAAAACTGTCATGGTTTTTAAAGATAAAAATCAGGAACTTATTGTCGAAGGAGTAGTTAAAGGATTAATATCAAGAGAATTGAAGGGAGATAATGGATTTGGCTATGACCCTATTTTCTTTGTTCCAGAATTAGGAAAAACATTTGGAGAAATGAGTGCAATTGAAAAAAATAAAATTTCACACCGAGGCAATGCATTAAGGAATTTAGTTGATTCTTTAAAAAAACATGCTCCTGATTTTTACAATCAAAGAAATAAAGAAATGGCCTAAATAGAATTTTGCTAGTATTGTGTTAGCGGTCATATACAGAATAAATTTCAATATAAAGTTAGTTTTTCTATCTTTAGTTATTGGGACAAATATAATTTTTGCTCAAGAGGATTTCCTGTATTCTCCAAACCCTATTTTACATGATATAATTTTTAAAAATAGTACAATCGACTTATTTCCTAAAATGACTCCAATTTATATTTACAAAATTGATGAAGAGTATAGGCTCACCTCACCTATGCTCAAGATAAATAATAAAATTAGAAAATTGAAAAGAGAATCTGAAGAGGCAGAAATAGAGGGGTGCTTTATCATATATGAACGTTATGATGATTTTAATTTGAAAACTCCACTCGTTATAAGCTATGATTACTATGCAACATTAATGTCTGAAGTAAAATTGAAATCATTATTGCGACAAGAGGGTGCAAAAAGATTAAGTAGAAAAACTTCTGGTAATAATTATGGTTCCAAAGCAATTACTCTCATGAGTCAAGATATTGGTGGCACCAATTTATCTTTGAATATAGATGGAAATATCTCAATTAGCGGAAAATTGATTTTTGAAGACAAGGATTTGGTTAATCTAAACTCAAGAGATAGTAAAAGTTGGGATTTAGATATAGATCAAACTCAAAGATTTAATATAGAAGGTAAGGTTGGAGATAAATTATCGATTAAAGTTAAGCAAGATTCGGAAGCAGATTTTGATTTTCAGAACAATATGATTATAACGTATGATGGAGACGATAATGATATTATTAAAGAAGTTCAAGCTGGTAATATTAATTTAAATTTGCCATCAACTCAATTCGTCAATGTTGGTAGTGGTAAAAGCGAGGGTTTATTTGGAGTAAAAATGGTAAATCAATTTGGTCCTCTTGAGGTCCAAGGAATCCTTTCAAGGCAACAAGTAAAAAAAGCATCGAAAAGCTTTACTCCTGGACAAAGTTCTGAAGGAACATATATTAATGATTATAATTTCATCAAGGATAGATATTTTTTTATTGATGATAACTTCAAAAGCTCTTTCTACCCTCTTAATTCAGATTTACAACATACTTACTATCAAGATTATGTGATTTATAAAATCGAGGTTTTTAAGCGTGTGATAAACATAGAAAGTGGGCTGGTCCCTGGAACAGCATACTTGAATCCATTAGATTCTAACTCCTATAATGAAGGTGGTAGCTGGGTAAGATTAGAAGAAGGAAGTGATTATGAAGTTGATCAAGTATTAGGTTATATTAGATTTAAATCATTAAGCTCTCAGGATGTTATAGGTGTATCCTATGAGATTGGTAGTTTTGATGGTCAACAGATAAACCAACTTCCAAATAATCCATTTCCTAATAATACAATTTTTTATGATGACTATATTCAAGATTTACAAACCAATAGTGATGCTGAAGTGACGATGAAGCTAATTAAAGCTCAAGGTCAGTCAACTCCAAATTCTCCTACTTGGCCTTTAATGTTTAAAAATGTTTACTCATTGGGTGGTTCCAATATTTCAGTTGACGAACTTGAGGTTGAGATTGCTTATATTGGTGGAATTCTAGAAGAAGAAACGCACAGTCAAATTAATGATAAAAATTCATTTCTTCATTTATTTGGATTAGATGTGAAAGATCAGAATAATAATGATGCTCCATCAGGTGATGGAATTATTGATTATCAATATTCTAATATTATAAATGCTCAATATGGGGAGTTATTCTTTCCCACATATTTGCCATTTGCCTATGATCCATCAGGAGTATGGGGTACAGATGTTGAAGATATAGGAGAGGTTCTAAATACTTCACTTGAAGATTCAAATAATAATTTTTCTGATGAAAGTGATGATGGTCCATCAATGTATTATTCAACTAATAATCAATCTGTGTTAGAAGAACATGAATTTGTTATCAAAGTCAAGCACTCAGAATCATTGCGCAGTTCTACAATTAATTTAGGTTTCATGATTGTAGAAGGGAGTGAAGAGATTCGTTTAAATGGTCAGACACTTATAAGTGGTACGGATTATACTATAGATTATTTTACAGGTACTCTAAATATAATTAATCAGCAAGCTTTAGACCCAACCGCCAATCTTGATATAACATATGAAGAGAATGAACTCTTATCATTTGATCAGAAAGTTTTAGCTGGACTACATTTTAAATATGATTATGCTGATAATGATTATTTGAGTGGTGGCCTATATTATTATAATCAATCAATTGTAGATGAGCGTGTAGACTTTGGATTTGAGCCCATGAGAAATTTTATTTGGAATATTTCTGGTAAGTACGATAATAAGGCTCCATTACTCACAGATTTGGTGAATACTATTCCATTAATTGAGACTAATAAGACTTCAAATATATTTTTAGAGGGTGAGTATGCTCAAGTATATCCAAATCCGAATCCAATTGGAGAAGCTTTCTTGGATGATTTTGAGTCATCTAAAAGGACGAGTTCTCCAAGTATAATTCAACGATATTGGAAAAAATCATCGGCTCCAATTGTATACGGAGATTCTCTGTCCGTTTTAAACAGAGGTCGTTTGAACTGGTATAACCCCTATATTGACCTGAACACTCAAGATATTTGGCCTCAACAAGATGTTTCAAATCAAGCGAATAATACTACTACAAAGACTTTGTTTTTACAAACAAATGATATTGATGAAGAGAGCTGGGGAGGGATAACAACACAGCTTTATTCAAGTGATTTTGATCAAAGTCAAAGTAAATATTTAGATATATGGATTAATACAAATGGAGTTCAAGATAATAATCTTATGCTAAACATTGATATTGGATTTATTAGTGAAGATATGAATAATAATGGATTGTTAGACACTGAAGACCAAGATATTTATGGCCCAGGCTTAGGAGACGGTATTCTTAGCGATGATGAAGATATTGGTTTGGATGGGTGTATAGATGATTATGAAACTGGTTGGGGAGGATGTATAGATGAAAGTTTGAATTTAACATTTAGCGACTGCTGTTCAGATTCAAATTTATTTAATTACATTAATCCTAATTTATGTGGTAGTAATGATCCTAATAATGATAACTGGTCTTTTGATCCATACGCAATTGAAGATAGTAAATATGATAAAATAAACGGTACAGAGGGAAATGGACTATCCACAGATTATCGAAAACCTGATACAGAAGATTTAGATAACGATAAGAATTTGGATATGGAGGATGATTATTTCTCATATAAAATTAATGTCACTTCAGATGAAAACTTGGTTAACCAGACATACACAGACTCCGGCAGTCCTACGGGTTGGAAATTATTTCGGATATTGCTTGCAGATTTTTATAAAGAAAGCTCATTACCAGATGCTACAGTGAATTGGGAGGAAGTTAGATCGATGAGATTATGGACCAATTATAATGCTGGTATTGTAAATACTGAATTTGTTGGTCAGAATTTGCTCAAGATTGCAAAAATTGAAATAGTTGGAAATGAGTGGGAAGAACTTGGAAAAGCAACATTCGATAATATTTCGATGGACTCATTTGAGCAAGATTCAACTTTTGCTATTACTGTAATTAATACTCAAGATAATTCTGAGTATCAAGAGCCTCCAGGTGTAATCGGAGAATATGATGAATACAATAATATTAGATTAAAAGAGCAGTCACTAGTTTTGAATTTTTATCCAAATGATAGTGGTGATGGAGGTATTGAGTCAAAAGAAATTGTTGGGATAAAAAAGATTTTAACTAATTTGACCAATGATAATAAGGATAACTTTTTTGCATATAATTTTATGGAAATGTTTGTTTATGGGAATCCTTTGGATACATTAAATACAGCTCAATGGTTCGATGGGGATTCTTCAAAAGTTGATTTGTTTTTTAGATTAGGAAAAGATGACAACTTCTATGAATTGCGACAACCTATTTATAGCGAATGGGATAGTCGAAATCATGTAAAAGTTAACTTGGATGAATTAACCCGCTTCAAATTAAATATAGAGTCCTTAGATGAATTTGAAGATACTGGTCCAGACGGTGTTTATAGCTTTAATGAAAATGGATGTTTTGATATTGATAGTTTGCCTTATGGTGGATATCTCCCAAGTGGTTTTACTTATAATGAAATTTATATAGAAGCCTTAGAACTTGAAGGAGAAAACTTCTTTGAGTATGTATCTGCTGAAAATCAAGATTTAAGAATTTGTGGTCCGATGCATTGGGATTTTTATGGACCTGGAAATTTGACAGATTGTATGCAATGCAGTGATACTGATCCTAATGGAGATAATTTTCAATCATTAGATATATATTCTAATTATTTAGAAATATATAAGCCTTCAAATGAAATTGATGAACAGGCTTCGATTGTTTTTGGGTTCGAGGGTGATAATAAGTGGCAGCAAGGAGAACCTTTAATTGATTATAACGGAAACAACATATTTGATTACCCTGCAAACTATAATGAAAATCAAGAACTGTGGTATTGGGACTATGAAGATAGCGATATTTCATTAGTATGTAATAATTGTACTGAGTTTTTAATAAAAGGAGAGCCAGCAATTAACAGAATTGAATATGTCATCGTTGGTGTTGCCAATAATTTAGATGATAAGATTTTTGGTAAAGTATATTTAGATGAACTACGATTAACTGGTGTGAAAAAAGATCAAGGGTCGGCTTTTAGATTAAAAGGTTCAGTTGATTTTGCAGATCTATTGAATTTGAATTTAGAATATAAAAATGAAGATGCAGATTTTCATAGATTAGAAGAAAGGTTAGGTGAAGGTGATTCCGAAGATTTCTTTTCAATGCAAACAAGATTTAATCCTGATTTGTTTTTACCATCTAATTGGGGAGTTCAGTTGCCTGTAAATCTAAATTTTTCATCATTAGTTAAGAGTCCCAAGTATTATCCGACACAGCCAGATGTGCTGACAGAGGGTGAGGGGCAAGGAATTCCAGATTCAATTAAAAGTATAAGTAGAACTATTTCATTAAGCTCATCTTTTAACAAAAGAACCAAGAGTGATAATTGGCTTGTCAGGTCTACTCTTGATAATTTATCTTTGAATTATTCAGTAATGAAGAAGACAAACTCTTCCATCGACGTAAGAAATGATAGGGTTAACTCAGCTGACTTTTCTTTAAACTATTCTTTTTCTTTTGATAAAGAAAATTATTGGATGCCTTTTAAAGGAATTGAGGAATTTCCATTTTTTGGTAAATCATTATATGAAACCAAGATCTACTATTCTCCAGAAAAATTTTCTACATCTATGAACTTATCTGAATCTCAGCAAGATAAGACAATGAGAACAGGGATTGAAACTAACACATATGATTTAGGTATGAATCGCTCTTTTTTATTGAACTATAAATTGACTGATAATTTAAAGTCAAATTATAAGAAAAATGTTAGCAGTGATTTAGACTTCATTATGAATAGAGATAGTTTGACAAAATATGACTTATTTAAAAATTTCTCCCCAGGTTTAGTAAAGTCAATTTCAGAGGATTTAAGCAATACTTTCTCACCAGATCTTCTCAAATGGCTCGATCCAACAATAAAGTATAACCCGAATTATACTTGGAATATAAGTAATCAGTCCGATTCAATTCCATCGGCAACAATTGAAAACAAAACATACGTAGAAACTTCTTTTAATTTGTCTCCCAAAGAATTTGTTGAGGTTTTTTATAAGCCAAACTCTAAAAATAACAGTAAAAAGAAAAAAGGAAGAAATAGTAGAAGAGGTAGTAGTAAAAAAACGAATACCTCAGAGCCCTTATTCAATATAGAAAATGAAAAAATAAAAAAGGTTTTTGATGGCTTACATGATTATGCATCTAAAATATCAAAAATTACAATAAAGTACACATATAATGCTCAGCATAGGCATTCAAATGTACTGGCAGATCAATTTATAGATTATAATTATAGATTGGGTCTAGTTTGGACACCGTCTAATCTTATATATAATAATTCAAATGAATTAATTAGTTCATATTTACATAGTTTTAATAGAGAATTTAGATTTAATGTTCCCACTCTTACTGTTATCCCAAATCTTTCACTAACTAGTATTGAATATAAAAATAAGACATCAAATAGTTTAGAGTCAGCAAGTAGCGCTGATTCTAGCAGAGTCGTTTCATATCTTCCAATGGGTGTGAGAGGAAATGAAGGTGTTCCAATGATTTCTTGGGGGCTTACATGGACAGGTTTTGAAAAAAATGAACTTGTTAAAAAATATTTTAAATCTTTTAAACTAAGCCATAATTACAAAGGAGAAATGACTGAATCCTTTATTGATACAGAGTTACAAAAAAGGTCGTTTGCTATGAATTTTGCACCGCTCATAAAATTGGATGCCCGAACAAAAGGTGAAAATCCTATGCGATTAGAATTGGGTTATAAATATATTTTAAATATTGATAATGAAGGAACTACAACTGAAAGAGAATATAAAAATATTTTTAATAGCAAGCTTGAGTTTAGTCGCTCAAAAGGTATGGATATTCCTTTACTTGGATCATTCTCTAATAATATTAGTTTTGCGATTAATTTAGATTGGGAGTATAACTATACTTTGTTATCAACCCAATTAACAAATAATTTAGATGATTTTAATCTACAATCTGAATCAACTGTTTTAAGCTTTAAGCCAAACATTAGTTATAATTTTTCAAAATATGTTAACGGAAATGTTTTTTATAATTACATTCTAACAAAAGATTTAACTTACGGCAAAAGTAAAGAAAATGATTTTGGTTTCACAGTTAATATAAAAATTCAAGGTTAATATGAAATATTTGTTAATGTCAATTTTTAGTATTTTTTTATGTCAAAATAACTTTGATGCTAATAGAGCATTCGATTTAGTTTTAGAGCAATGCTCGCTAGGACCACGATATCCTGGAAGTGATGGCCATCTTAATTGCAGAGATTTGATTGTGGAAAAAATTTCTAAATACAAAAACAATGTATTAATCGATACTCATAAAATAGAAGATCCTCTAACAAATGATAGCGTAAGTATATACAATATTTTTCATCAATTTAACCCTGAAAAAGATAGTCGCTTATTATTAATTGCTCATTGGGATACAAGGCGGTACGCTGATATGGATCCAGATACTTTAAACCACAAACAACCTGTTCTTGGAGCTAATGATGGTGCCAGTGGTGTGGCAGTATTATTAACAATATTAGAAACGTTAAATCAAAAAAAATTAAAAAATATTGGTGTTGATTTTCTATTTGCTGATGCTGAGGATATGGGGCTATATGGCGACCCAGAATCATGGGCAATTGGATCTAGATTGTTTAGTGAAAAGTATCCATCAAAACTACCTCAGTTTGGAATATGTGTTGATATGGTTGCAGATAAGGATTTAGATATTGAAATTGAGAAATATTCATATAATATGGCTCCTTCGCTTGTGAGCTATATATGGGGCATTGCAAAAGAAAAACAATACGATAATATTTTTAAAAGTAAATTAGGTTCCGCAATTATAGATGACCACCTTTCTTTTTCGATGATGACAGGTGTTCCATCAATTAATATTATTGATCTTAATTATAAGTACTGGCATACAGTTAATGATATTCCTGAAAATATATCCAAAGAAAGTTTAGATGTTGTTGGTAGTGTTTTAATTGATTTTATTTATAGGTATGACTCGAATGTCAAATAATTGGTTAGAACTAAATTTATCAACTGAGATTGAAAATATTGAGATAATTTCATCTTACTTTGCTGATATCACACTGGGCAATCACATTGAAGGCAATAAAATAAAGTTGTATTTTGATTTTCATGATAGGCCTAATGCAGAATTAATTCTAAATGATATTTGTAACATTTTTGATGTTCAAGATGTTAAATGGTTAACATTGAAAGAAGAAAATTGGATGAAAAATTGGATGAAGAATTTTCAACCAGTTAACATACTTAATAATGTATTAATAATTCCTGATTGGGATAAAAAAAGATACAATATTGAAAATGTGATTAAAATTCATCCTGGGATGGCTTTTGGGACTGGTCATCATGCTACAACACAACTCATAGTTGAGCACATGATTAATTACGACGTAGGTAAATTCGATAGTTTGCTGGATTTAGGTTGCGGAAGTGGAATATTATCTCTTTTATCAGTTAAAATGGGTGTGAGGAAAGTACTAGCAATAGATGTAGACCATTTATGTGAAGAAAATTTCTACAAAAATGCTAGCTTGAATAACATTACTGATGTTCAGTTTTTAGTTCAAGATGTGCATCAATTAAAGGATTATAATTATGATGTTATACTTGCCAATATTGATAAACAAAATATTATTAAAATTATCAATAAATTTGAACAGTGTAATTTTGAATCAATTCTAATTATATCTGGATTTTTATACGAAGATAAGGATCAAGTTCTGGATTGTTTAAAAAAATCGTATGCAGATAAAATATTAAAAAAAGGTGAATGGGGCTCAATGGTTATAAAAAGGAAAAGTATTGAAAATTAAATTATTGTATATTTCATTCATTATATTCACATCATGCGAAACTAGTCTTCTCAATGATAATTCTGATTATGATAATATCAATCAAGAAGATGTGAATTGGTTTTATGATGTTGCTAGTGAAGAGCTATTGATTCAGATTGATGTCTCAAATATATCTTTACCTATAAACAAATTAAAAATAAAGTTGGCGCCATTTCATTCTGATTTTTATGAGGTTTTCGATGATGGTAACGAAAATGATTTAATCCCAAATAATAATATATACTCTTTTGTTGTAGACAGCTTGCCATCAAATCAAAGCTATACGTTGTATATAGAGATTGAAAATATAAATTTTGAGATTAAAGAATATCAATATAGTGTTAATTTCAATAGTCCTTCAATTATTAGTAATTCAGTATTCCCCTATCTTCCGTCACAACATATATTAGATCAAAATGATATTACTTTTCTAGATTTAGTTCTTGCAATTAGCGATGATGATGGTAGTTCTGATATTGATTATGTAAGGTATTATATTAAAAAAAATAATTTTTTTGATGGAAGTTTATCTAGTCAAGGTGACTGTCAGTATGAATCTGTCCAGCAAAATGAATATGTTTGGGATCCTACCTGGGTGATGAATTATACATCGACCAACTCAGATAATCAATTGTTATATGTTGTGCAAATTCCAATGAATCCAATTCAATCTCAAACAGATTGCGGTGGATTTGGAGATGTTCAATTTAAATTTGAAGTCAAAGATAAAAAAGGCTTCTATGATATATTAGAGGTTGAAGATATTGTGCAAATATGTCCGGGAGTTTGTGAATGAAACAGGTTCTAATTTTATTCTTAAGTATGTCATTTGGAGTTATTCCAAAAACCTACCAAATTGAAAATTCAGATAAATTAGAATTTAGTGATGGTTTATTAAGTAATACAGTTATAGATATTGAATATCTAAATGATTCAGTTTTTCTATCCACTGCAAACGGGCTAGGTGGGGCTAATTACAATAGGTCAAACTTTCATTTTTACAATTTTGAAAATATTAATTTGCCTGATGGTGGTAATCCAGCGATGGTTATAAAAAATAATATTATTGCAGTTTCTGGAAGTGGGACTGAGTATCATGCTGGAGAAAGTCATCCCGTAGGTACTGGAGTCTCTTACTCTTTAGATAATGGTTATACATGGAACTATATGAGTCAATCTGTTGATTCATTGCCAAATTTATGGAGCTGTAAGCAGTATGAATACGGAAATATTTTTTTTACTAATGAAAGTGATTGCGAACTTAATTGTGATAATTGTGATGGTGAACAGGGGCAGTGCGGTAAGATATATGATTATGTGAGTTGGGGAGGGCAAGATGAAATACTTCATCTTTCAGTTACTGTACCTATAAATAATATATCGTATGATCTTGAAATTCATAATAACTACATATATGCATCGAGCTGGGCAGGAGGATTGAGGCGTTTCAATTATACGCTTGATTCGCCTGTGTGGGAAATTATACCGCTTCCTATGGATCAGCAGAACGATTTAATTTGTGGTGATATTGATTTGCAATCGTACCAAATTAATCCTGTTGGAGATTGTAATTCTGACTTTGATAATCATAAAGCATTTTCTGTTTTTGGTTTGCAAGATACTTTATGGGTGGGGACAGCTGGAGGTATTAATAAAGGTATTGTGAATGAAGATTGTATCGATTGGATTCATTTTAACTCTTTTGACAACGGATTTTTTGATGATTGGGTCATAGGTTTTGAAAATCAAGTTCTAAGTGATAATACTAATCGGATTTGGGCTTTAACCTGGGATAAAGAAAGTCAAGGAAGATTGGGGGTGCCCAGCTTTTCTGATAATGGAGGTTTGGATTGGAGATTCCCAAGTCAGCTCGTTGAGCTTGGAGTTAAAGCATACAATATTTCATTTAACTCTAATAATATTTATTTATCTACAAATCAAGGCCTTTATATATCTCAAGATGCAGAGCTTTGGGAAAAATTTGGTAATCCAGTTGATTATTTAAATCAGCAAATTTTATCAGAAGTAGTGTTCGATGCAGAAGTAATTAATAATAGATTATGGATTGGGACTGGAGACGGTGTTGCTATATCTAATAATTTGATTGATCCTGATTGGATGATTTATAGATTTTGGAATCAGAATTCGACATTTGATGTTTATCCTAATCCGTTTGTTATAGATAGTTATAATTTTATCAATGGAGATGGGCATGTTCGATTTGTTTACTCTGGCCAAGATATATCATCTTCTATAGATATCTTTGATTTTAGTATGGATTTAGTTAGTTCAGTTAAAAACCCAAGCATCATTAATGGGCAGATTGAGTTCATTTGGAATGGACGTAATCGCTATAATCAATTAGTTAAAAATGGAGTTTATTTTTGTAGGTTGAATTATAATGGATACTATAAGTGGGTTAAATTAGCGGTCATTAGAGGAGTATAGTTATCAGAATATTCTTAGTAATCCTTTTTTTAAGTCAGCTGTTAATGTCAGATTATCTTGGAGGAGACCAAGGGGCAGGTTATAGATATGGAACAAATGCCCGAAGTGTCTCACTTGGAAATGCACTTTCGTGTGACCAGATTACTGGATTTAATGCATTTGCCAATCCTGCATTATTATCTAAAGCTGAAAGTATTGAAATTGGAAGTAGTTATTTTTTAATGTCTTTGGATAGGTATGTTCATGCGATTAGTGTTAGCAGAAATTTATCTTCATTTGGAGGAGCGAGTTTATCGTACTTTGAGTCTGGTGTTTCAGATATACAAGGTAAAGATTTTAGCAATGAGTCCACTGGCTATTTTAGTTCTAAAAATTCTTACTTGATGTTTTCTTTTGGTTCAAAAGTTTTCTCTAACTCATATGTAGGTATAAATGTAAGAGCCTTATTTTTATCAATTGACAATCAGAAGTCGAATGGTTTTGGAGGTGATCTTGGATTACTGCATGAGTTTTCTGATAAACTTTCATTTTCTTTAGTAATAAATAATATTTTCAATTCTAATGTTTGGGATGAAACTAATTTATCAGATAATTTGCCTCAAATTAATCGCTTTGGTGCGCGCTGGAATTTAAACAACAATATTAAGATTCATTCAATGATTGAGCATACCAATACTAGTGGTTTAGAGATTTATAGATTTAAAAATGGTTTGGAGATGGACAGAAAAAATTATTCTTTAAGATTAGGATTTGTCCAAAGAAAAGGTCAATTTTCTAATGAAGTCTTAGACTTTAAAGTTTTAGCTGGACTTGGAATTGATATTAACTTTCTAGAATCTAATAAAATTAGGCTAGATTACTGCATTGATTTTGGTAAAGAAAATGAGGGAATAAGTAACTTAGTGAGCTTGTCAATAAAATGAGAATCTTTGTTTTAATAGTTTTATTCGGTATTTTTGTGCCTGCTTCTTCAGTGTCAACCTATTCGCCTTCTGAATTGCCAGTTAATGCTAAAACTTTATCGATGTTAAATTTAGGTGTGGCCTCTGATAATAATAATTGGCTTAACCCTGCGTCAGTTGAATATAATAATGAAGAATTACTAGAATTTTCTCAAAATTCTTGGATATATGATGATGTATTGGGAATAAATATTAGTTATCATTCTCCTGGACAAGCATTATTATATCATCAATGGAAAATTGATGATATTCAATTATATGAAGATGTTCCATCTAATATTCCTTCCGGTTCATTTAGTAGTCAAAATTTATTTTTGCATTATTCTAAATCTTTTAAGATTAAAAGCCTAGCTCTTGGATTTAATATTGGAGCTATGTACCAAAGTTTATTTAATTGGGAGGATAAGGGACTTAAATTCGATTTTGGTTTCCAAAAACCAATTGGAGATAATTATAAACTAGGGTTTGCTGTACAAAATTTATATAGTCAAAATAGAAATTCAGATAGATTGCCCAAATTGATTGTTATTGGTGTAAAACAAAAAATAAATAACCTTCCTATCATAATTTATTTTGATTTATTTGAACATGAAAATAACGGTTTAGGTTCATTTCAAGCAATTAAACTTGCGAGTAAAAATTTAAACTTAATATTTGGAGCTAAATATTTAAAAGATTTCGAAAAAACTGACTTTAGTTTGGGTATGAATTTGAGGTTTGAGAAAATCCAATTTTCTATTTCAACTTTGTTTTTAGAAAACTCTTCTTTTAAATCTCCTATGTCTTACCAAATATCCTATTTTTTTTAGGGCAATAAAACCTATCCTTAAATTGTTTTTTAAAGTTTATTGTAAATATATAAGATTCACTTAAATTTAAGTCATCAATCTTACTTGAAAATATTCAATAAACTTTTTATTTGAGGAGCTTTTGTATGAAAAATATTTTTTTCTCTTTTCTTATTATATCATCTATTTTATTACCAGAGTCATATTCTTGGGATAACGGAGGTACTATATTAGGTTCATATGGTAATCTAGAGTCAGCATCCAATGTAGATAGCGTTTTAATTTTAACTGAGGGCCCTATAAGTGGAACTCCTTCTGCATATATATCTGCTGTTTCAGGGTTGTCAGGAGGGGAGACCGTAGAGGTATGTGTTGATATGTACACTCCCAATGCTAATGTAAAAGGGAGGATATGGGGTCACTACTATGATGGCTTAGATTTAACTTCTTATGATGGTAGTGCTTCAGGTCCAGATGATTATGCTGACACTTATGAAAATTGGGAGAATTTATGTCATACTTGGACAATAGAGGAAGGTAAGGCAGGCTTCATACTTGAAGCTAGACTATACAGTTATAATGAAGGAGCTCCACTAAGTGTTGATAATTTAACTGTCAATGTATCTGGAGGATCTATTATTTTTCCAGGGGATGTAAATATAATTTCAGGTTGTACAGATTCTAATGCATGTAATTATGACTCAGAGGCAACTTCGAACGATGGTAGCTGCCTTTATGATGATTGTAATGGTGAGTGTGGAGGTGACGCGGTTGAAGATTGCGCAGGTGAATGTGGTGGTGCAGCAGAATTTGATATTTGCGGAATATGTGATGGAAATTCGAATCCTGAAGATTGCGAGGGGTCTTTATTATTTTTCTCTGAATATGCTGAAGGTTCAAGCAATAATAAATATTTAGAAATATATAATGGAAGTGACTCCAATGTTGACTTGTTTAACTATTCTCTTTCTAGTTGTTCAAATGGGTGCAATGATGGTACCAGTTGGGACTTCCCAGATAATGTTACATTTGATTCTGGCACCATATTACTACCCGGTGAAGTTTATATTGTATGTCATGGTAACGCAGACGCTCAAATACAAGCAGAATGTGATCAGCAGTTTACATATTTAAGTAACGGAGATGATGTTTTTGCATTAACAGAAGTTAACAGTGGGTTAGTTTTAGATATAATAGGTGCAATTGGAGATGATCCAGGCGATGGTTGGGATGTTTGTGGTACTACAAATGGGACCAAAGATCATACGTTAGTAAGACTATCTTCTGTAACGGGCGGTAACAATGATTGGTTTGCATCCTCTAGTACAGAGTCATGTGAGTGGGCAGTTTTAGACCAAAATTCTTGGTGCTATGCTGGCTCTCATCCTCACAATGATATATTGGCTTGTGAAGGTGGAGGTTCTGGTGGTGAAGTATGTGATGATGGCATAGATAATGATGGTGATGGA
>TARA_B100000674_G_scaffold117629_1_pt1 | contig 17082 bp, 15 predicted proteins | sample TARA_B100000674 | Tara Oceans TARA_B100000674 (sample SAMEA2622759) | marine metagenome | biome: marine biome (ENVO:00000447); feature: surface water layer (ENVO:00002042); material: "saline water (ENVO:00002010), including plankton (ENVO:xxxxxxxx)" | depth 5 m
ACCGCCATGTCGCGTGCATGATACATCACGCCGTCTTCCTGCTTGAAAGCGTGTTCATGCTCCTCATCGACCACGATCAGGCCAAGGTCGTGATAGGGCAAAAACAAAGCCGACCTCGCCCCGACAACCAGCCGTGCCGAACCATCGGCAACCGCCCGCCATGTATCACGTCGACGTGCTTGCCCGACTTCGGAATGCCAAAGCGCGGGCTCCACGCCAAACCGGTCGCGGAAACGCTGCAACCACTGGGCCGACAGCGCGATTTCCGGCAACAGGACGACAACCTGCTGACCCTTTGCCAATGCGGCACGGACGGGCTCAAAATAAACCTCGGTCTTGCCCGACCCGGTCACCCCATCAAGAAGCGTGCAGGAAAAACCGCCCTGCTCCAGACGGGCGCACAGGGCATCGGCGGCCTCGTTCTGCTCGGCTGACAAATCGGGACGCGGAATTTCAAGATCAGGGGCCTCAAACGGCGATGGCGGGCTGACCATCAAACGTTGCACGGCACCGGCTTCGACCAAGCCTTTAACAACACTTGCCCCGGCACCGGTTTCGCGCAGGATATCGCCCTGCTCCATCGGGGGGTGATCGGCCAGAAACGCCAGAACCCGTTTGCGCGGTGGCGTCATGCGCAAGCTTGCCGGATCAAATTCCGGGTTCAGGGTAAAACGAAAGATCGGTTTGGGGGCCTCAAGCGCGTCGGGGACGCTCATCGCCATGCGAAGAACAGCCCCCTGCGGGGACATGGTATAGGCCGATACCCAGTCAATGAATTTGCGCGTCACGTCATCCATGGGGGGCGTTGGCAGCACCCCAAAAATTTCGCGCAGCTTTGCGGCGTCAACATCGCCCTTGGCATCGCCCCAGACGACACCGCGCTGGATTTGTCGACCCAGAGGAATTTCAACGAAATCGCCCGGTGCAACGGACAAACCATCGGGCACCAGATAGTCGTACGGGCCTGCCAAAGGCAGGGGCGGCAGGACGCTCACGGTCTGGGCGGTTACCTCAAAGGCCGGATCATTCGCAAACAAATTTCCAGAGGTGGCCTTTGCGGCACTCATATATTATAAACCCCGTGAGGTTGCCCATCCGACCGGTGCCCTTTCAGGATCGCCAGCTACTGGGCACAGAAATTAACGGTCCCACAGCAAGGATCTGGTTCCGTCATCAGATGATCCAGAACCTAGCAGCTAACCGCATCATTGAACAACAGGTCCTAAACAGGAATTCCAATGAAGTTTTTCATCGATACCGCTGACATCGACGCAATCCGCGAACTGGCCATGTCCGGCCTCGTGGACGGTGTCACCACCAACCCCTCGCTGGTAGCAAAAACAGGCCGACCATTTCTCGAACTGATCAAGGAAATTTGTGACGTTGTCGACGGCCCGGTCAGCGCTGAAGTTGCTGCGACCGATTACGAAACCATGGTTGCCGAAGGCCGCAAGCTTGCCAAGATCGCCGACAATGTCGTCGTCAAGCTGCCGCTGACCGCTGATGGTCTCAAGGCTTGCCGTACCTTCACCGACGAAGGCATTCAGACCAACGTCACGCTTTGCTTCTCGGTTGGTCAGGCCATTCTGGCTGCCAAAGCCGGTGCGACCTATGTTTCGCCGTTCGTTGGCCGTCTGGATGACATTTCCTCTGATGGCATGCAGCTGATTGCCGACATCGTTGATGTTTATGGCAACTACCCGAACTGGACCACCGAAGTGCTTGTTGCTTCGGCACGTGGTCCGCAGCATGTTGTCGACTCGGCCCGTCTCGGTGCTGATGTTGTCACCATCCCGCCGCAGGTTCTGGGTCAGTTGACCAAACACCCGTTGACCGACAAAGGCCTCGAAGCCTTCCTCGCCGATTGGGAAAAAACCGGCCAGTCGATCCTGTAATTTTGGATCGCTGATCGAGACCAACACATAAAAACCCGCACCGTGTGAGGTTTTTAACATGCATTTAACCCGGCAGCCCGCATTGTGGCAGCCGGGTTTTTTGTTTCTCACTTTTCAAGCCGGAACCGATGGAAAAGACAGCTTTGCGCGCCGATGATGTCGCGGACTACCTTGCCGAACATCCCGAATTCTTCACTACGCGCCCGGACTTGCTTGAAAGTCTTGATCTGCCGATGCGCGAACTGGGCAATGGCGTTGCCGACATGCAGCAATATGTCGTCGCCCGCCTGCGCGATGAACGCGAAAAGCTGCGTGGTGCCACCAGCGAGCTGATCAATATTTCCAAATCCAACCTCGAAACCCAAAGCCGCATTCACCGTGCGGTTCTGGCACTTTTGAACGCGCGCGGGTTTGAAACCTTTGTCGAGGCGTTGCAGGATCTTGTGCCCGAACTGCTCGACCTTGATGCCATCGCGCTGTGTTTCGAGGAATGCAATGAAGCCCCGGTTCCAAGCTGTGATGGCCGGGTGCGTCGCTTGGTCGCTGGTGCGGTTGATCAGGTTCTTGGCGAAGAACAGGATGTCTGGCTTCTGCCCGATGATGCGGGGGATGAGGCTATCTTTGGCCCGAAGGCATCTGATATCCGCTCTGCCGCGATTGTGCGTCTGGCACCGTTTTATGGTGATCCGGTCGGGCTTGTTGCCTTTGGCGTCAAGGAGCCGGATTACTTCAGTCCGGCACAGGCCAATGATCTGATCATGTTCCTGGCTTCTGTTATCGAGTTTGGTGTGCGTCGATGGTTGACCCAAACGGTCTGACCGCCATCACCCTGCCGCAGGATGTGCGCGACGCCATTGCCGACTGGCATGGCTGGCTTGCCAATGAGCGCCGCGCATCCAACCACACCACGGAAAACTATCTCGCCGATCTTTATGCCTTTCTGGGCTTTGTGAAAGACCATCTTGGCGATGCGCCGACGCTCCGCGATTTGCTGCGCCTGAACCCGCGCGATTTTCGAAGCTGGCTGGCCAGACGCAGCATGGATGGCATGGCCAAGACATCTACCGCGCGGGCCCTTTCCAGCTTGCGCAATTTCTATCGGTTCCTTGAACGGTCCGGGCGCGGGCAAAATGCCGCCGTGCAGTCGATCCGAAATCCACGCCTGCCTCAATCCACGCCCAAGCCACTCGCCCCTGATGATGCGATGGCGGTGCTTGAGAATGCCGATGCCTGGCAGGATGAACCGTGGCTTGGCAAACGTAACCTAGCCCTGTTCACTCTGCTTTATGGCTGCGGGTTGCGTATTTCCGAGGCGCTTGATCTTAATGCCAATCAACGCCCGGCCGGGGATTCGATGGTGATCACCGGTAAGGGTAACAAGCAGCGCCTTGTCCCGGTTCTGCCCATCGTACGCGATGCGATCGAGGATTACGTGCGCACCTGCCCCTTTGCGCCCAATGGCGATGATCCGTTGTTCCTTGGCGCACGCGGCAAACGCCTTGTCGCACAGGTCGCCCAGCGCGAAATGCGCAAGGTGCGCGAACTTTTAAATCTGCCCGATACTGCGACCCCGCACGCGCTGCGCCATTCCTTTGCCACCCACCTTCTGGCCGGTGGGGGTGATTTGCGCACCATTCAGGATTTGTTGGGCCACGCGTCGCTTTCGACCACCCAGCGCTATACGGCCGTGGATACCGAGCAATTGATGGCGGTCTATAACGGCACCCATCCGCGCGCCCGGCGCTGACCAAGCGCGTCGGAACCCTCCTTTGCGCCCATGCGTTTATTAACGCAGACAATCCGCCCTTCCTGCCCCGCGACAAGAGACAGAAGTCTGATGAAGCTTTTTCGATCCCGCCGCTTTGATGCCAGCCATCGCCACCGCCAGATTTACAGCGCCTATGAGATTGCCTATTCCGCCGTCGACCTTCTGGCGGCTGTGCTGTTCATTGTTGGAAGCTTCCTGTTTCTCGATGACGAAACGGTCAAGGCCGGGACGTGGCTGTTTATCATTGGATCGGTGTTCTTTGCCGCCCGCCCGGCTGTGCGTCTTGCGCGTGAGCTGCATCTGGCCGGACTGGGCGAAGGGGATCAGGAAGACGGTACCGAAACCGCGACGGCGGCAACCCGTTCCGGTTCCTGAGTCTCATTTGAGAAAATTTTAGTTCCTTGCGATCACTGTTCGCCCTTAGACTGCGTGCAAATAACCGAAATCCCCGGAGGAAATCCATGATTCTGCGTTCCAGTGGTCCGTCGCCGTTTGGCCGGAAAGTCAAAATCGCTGCCAAGATGCTTGGCATCTATGACCAGCTGACGGTGGAAATGTCGAACACCAACGACCCGGCCGATACTCTGCGCCAGCAAAACCCGCTGGGTAAAATTCCGATCCTGATCCTTGATGATGGCCGCAAGATTTTCGATAGCCGTGTCATCTGTGAGTATCTTGACGCACAGGTCGACGGCACCACCCTGCATCCAACCGAAAGCGATGCCCGGTGGGAAGCCCTGACCCTTCAGGCGCTTGGCGATGGCATTGTCGATGCATCGATCCTGCAGGTCTATGAAACCCGCATGCGCCCGGAGGACAAACGCCATGACGACTGGCTGTCTTATCAGGCTGCCAAGGTCAAACGGTCGCTGGATCATCTGAGCGCCAATGCGCCGTCGCTCGAGGGTGACCTGACAATTGGCCATGTCGCGATTGCCTGTGCGCTGGGCTATCTTGATCTGCGCTTTGACGGCAAATGGCGCGAAAGCTATCCGACGCTGGTAAGCTGGCTTGAAACCTTTGATGCGCGCGTGCCGGCCTTTGAGGCCACCAAATTTGTCGCCTGATCTGCGCCCCCTTGGCGCAAGTTGACACATGTTCGCTTGCGCCAAAGACCAAAGCCGTTAAATCAAGTGCCTACCTACTAAAAACAACCCGGAGCCTTTTACACAATGTCCCGTCTGAACAGCGTTATCCGCCGCCTTCAAGCCCAACGCGATTGCCTGAATGCGGCCGCCGAAATGATCAAGGATCAGGACGGGATCGTGCTTGAAGTCGGGCTTGGTAACGGACGCACCTTTGATCACCTGCGCGAAATCATGCCCGACCGCGAGATTTTCGTCTTTGATCGTCAGATTGCGGCACACCCGAAATGTATCCCCGATGATGACCATCTGTTCCTGGGTGATATCTTTGAAACCCTGCCCAAGGCGGTTGAGCGTTTCAAGGGCAAGGTCGCACTCGTGCATTCCGATGTCGGCACCGGGGATGAGGCGCTTAATGCCAAGATCGCATCCTTTATCGGATCGACCCTGCCGCCGGCATTGATGAAGGGTGCGATCGTCGCATCCGATCAGAAAATCGATGTTCCGGGCACGATTGCCGAGCCGCTCCCGGAAGGCGTTCCAAAAGATCGCTATTTCTTCCGTCGTTATCAGGGCTAATATTCTGCCCTGCGTCGGTTCTTTGCCTTTTGGGCGGACCAAATTTTAGCATCTTAGGAAATCGTGCCGTGGCCACCGCAAACGCCCCTTCACCCAGTGGAAGTCAATTGTCCGAAGCACAGGACTTTCTGGCCAAGTATCCCGATGTCGAAGCCATCGACATCATCCTGACCGACTTTCACGGGATTGGCCGGGGCAAGACGATCCGTCGTCACGAGCTTGAAAGCATCTATAAATCCGGCCGTGGCTTGCCGAGCTCGTTATTCGGGCAGGATGTCAGTGGCGAGGACGTTGATGATTGCGGTCTTGTGCAGACCGGTGGCGGCGGGGATTGCCGCTGCTGGCCGGTGCCGGGCACGCTTGGCTATCTGCCTCATACCGGACGTGGGCAGCTTCTGATTTCCATGTATGAAGAAGACAGCACACCTCATGACGTTGACCCGCGCCATGTGTTTGGCGCACAGGTCAAACGTGCCGAAAAGCTTGGCTTCTATCCGATGGGTGCGTTCGAACTTGAATTTTATCTGGTCGATCAGGCACCGGATGCCCAGGGGCTTTATCACCCGGCTTCCTATGCCATCACCAAGCGGCGCAGCAAATTGCGCAACACCATGTCGGTCGATGAGATTGACGAGATGTCACCGCTTTTTGATGCGGTTTACGAGGGTGCCAAGCATCTTGATCTGACGCTTGAAACCCTGATTTCGGAATATGGTCCGGGCCAGTATGAAATGACCATCCGTTATCGCGATCTGATGCGGGCCGCCGATGACGTGATCATCGCCAAACGCCTGATCCGGACGGTCGCACGGCGGTTTGGCAAGGAAGCGGTGTTTATGCCCAAACCATTTGGCAATGAAGCCGGATCAGGCATGCATTTGCACCTGTCTCTTGCCGGTCAGGATGGTAACAACCTGTTTGCCGATCAGGCGGATGGATCGCTAAGCCCGCTTATGCTGCATGCCATTGGTGGCATTCGCGGCACGATTGGCGAAACCATGTTGCTCCTCGCCCCGTTCATGAATTCCTGGCGCCGCTTTGCATCGGCGATGTATTCACCAGCCTCGGACGATTGGGGCGTTGAAAACCGCACTGTGGCGCTCCGCGTACCCGGCACGCCGGGGAAAACGCGCCATTTCGAACACCGGATTGCCGGTGTCGATGCCAACCCCTATCTGGTCGCAGCCGTGACCCTGGGGGCAGCGCTTGACGGGATCGAAGGCAAAATCGATCCGGGCAAACCGTGCGAAGATGAGATTGGCGAGGCGAAGGCCCCCAACGACCTGCCACGTCACTGGCTGGATGCGATTGATCAGTTCGGTGCATCCGAATTCAACAAACGCACCCTTGGCGAACGTTTCCACACGGCATTTACCAAAATCAAACAGGCCGAATACGAACAGATGGCACTGAAAGTTTCGGCAGCAGAGTGGGAATATTACGGATTTTCCGTTTGATCACTGATCACCGCGCGCAAGCCGCAGCATCATCAAGATAAAACGACATCGGCCCTGCTGGATCTCCCGCAGGGCCGATGTCGTTTAGATGGCAGTATCGTTAGTAGGACAGATCCAACCCAAGGAAATTGCTAAGCGCAAGCGTGATGCCGCCAACAACCAGAAGGGCGAGCACGAAAAGGCCGGTTACCTTGGCGCTGGCCCGCAGGACGGCTTGCCTGCCGTACTTTTGGCCCTGGTCGTAATGCCATTTGATGGCGAAGAACATCGCGATAAGCAGTGCGGCAGCTTTAAACGTACCAAAGGCGATCGGGACCCAATCCATATTCAAGACTCTCATATGTATTCGTTATGCGCTTTATGCCCTGATCGGGACCCCGCGCATATTTCTTATTCTACAAGGCAGGTATGTAACAGCGGGCTAAAAAACAGCGAAACTGTGTTTGTGAACGCGCGTTTCATCGCCAATCCGTTACGTAATCGGGGCCGAACATAGAATTGCTCAAAGGTAGCAGCACTGAGATTTATCAATCAGATGGGCTGTTGTTGACGCAAGGCAGCCTTTCTTTGCCGCCCAATTCCTTGCCATCCCTGCCCAATGGCGATATTGAAGTCTTCAAACTGTCATTAACTTGCGATGCCGGGCCCCGCGCATTATCTCCGGCTTGCAACCAGGCGAGATGAGAAGACGCCATGAATGAAATGATCACCATTGCCGAGGCCTCCGCCGACGCAATGTCGGAAATGCAGATTGATCCCACCCTTGATCTGGAAGCTGAGATTCAGCGCCTGAAAAAGGAAAAGAACGCGATCATTCTGGCCCATTACTATCAGGATGGGGAAATTCAGGACCTTGCCGACTTTGTCGGTGACAGCCTTGATCTGTCGCGCAAGGCAGCAGCAACCGATGCCGATGTCATCGTGTTCTGCGGTGTGCGCTTCATGGCCGAAGTTGCCAAAATCCTGAGCCCGAACAAAACCGTTCTGCTGCCGGATTCCAAGGCGGGTTGCTCGCTCGAAGATTCTTGCCAGCCGGAACCGTTCCGCAAGTTCCGTGAACAGCATCCTGATCACGTATCGATCACCTATATCAACTGCTCGGCCGAGGTGAAGGCAGCGTCCGATATCATCGTGACCTCGTCCAATGCGGCCGAGATTATTGATCAGATCCCACTCGACAAGCCGATCCTGTGGGCGCCGGACCGCCATCTTGGTTCCTATCTTGCCAAGAAAACCGGCCGTGACATGACGCTTTGGAACGGGTCGTGCATCGTGCATGAGCAGTTCTCTGAACGCGAGCTGATCCGTCTCAAGACCCAGAACCCGGATGCCAAGATCGCGGCCCACCCGGAATGCCATGACGGTATCCTCAAGCACGCCGATCACATCGGTTCGACCCGCGCTATTCTGGAATATGTGATCAACGGTCCGGATCAGAAATACCTGATCGCGACCGAGCCTCACATTATCCACCAGATGGAGAAGGCCGCCCCGCAGAAGGAATTCATTCCGGTGCCGGGTGCCGACGGATCGTGCGCGTGCAACAACTGCCCGTTCATGGAGCTTAACACGCTTGAGAAGCTCTATCTCTGTCTGGTCAATAACGGCCCGCAGATCGTCATGCCTGAAGACCTGCGCGTCAATGCCGTGAAGCCGCTTGAACGCATGCTGGAAATGTCAAAAAACATTCCGGTCAAAAAAGACGACGCGGCCTAAGCCGGTTGATCTCACAGCCCCGCAAATCTTGCGGGGCTGTTTGTCATTCCCCATCAGAATTCAAAGCAGCCCGCCATCATGACCGTCCTGACCCAAGCCGAAATTGCGGAATTCATTGATCGTTCCTTTGCCGAGGATATCGGCACCGGTGACATCACATCAGACAATGTCATTCCCGCCGATGCGCGCCTGCGTGTCGCGCTTGAAACCCGCGAGGATATTGTGGTTGCCGGGCTTGATATCGCCCTTGAATGCTTCCGCACGCTGGTTCCGGATGCAAAGATCGAAAAGCGCTGCGAAGACGGCGATGCGATTTCCGCCAAGGACGTCATGGCCGTGGTCGAGGGTAATGCACGCGGTATCCTGACCGCGGAGCGTACCGCCCTTAACACGCTGCAGCATCTTTCGGGCATTGCCACCACAACGCGCACCTATGTCGCGGCAATGGGCGAGACGACGGCAAAGCTTCTTGATACCCGCAAGACCCTTCCGGGTTGGCGTAAGATGGAAAAATACGCCACCCGCATGGGCGGTGCACAGAACCACCGCATGGGGCTTTATGACGGGGTGATGATCAAGGACAACCATATCGGTGTTGTCGGATCGATCACCAAATGTGTCGAGGCCGCGCGTGCCGCCAACCTGCCCAAGATCGAGGTGGAATGCGACACGCTTGATCAGGTGAAAGAGGCTACTGACGCCGGTGCAGACATCATCCTGCTTGATAACATGGGACCGGATATGTTGCGCGCAGCGGTTGCAATTGTCGCCGGTCGCTGCAAGACTGAGGCATCCGGGGGTGTAAACCTTCAGACCATCGGTGCGATTGCCGCAACCGGGGTCGACTATGTTTCCGTCGGACGGATTACCCAATCCGCACCGGCCGTTGATATCGGACTTGATGTTGCAATCCTGTGAGGCCGCATGCGTGAAAGCAGTCACAGCTCAACAGACCCTGCCCTTATCAAGGTGATCGAGACTGCCAACTGGATTTTGCGCGATGGCGAGAACATCCTGTCGGTCAGAAGTCACGGCCGCGACCGGTTCTATCTTCCCGGCGGCAAGATCGATCCGGGCGAAACCGCGCGCGAAGCCATCAAACGTGAAATCAATGAAGAACTCGGTGTCGAGCTTGTGCCCGGCACCTTGCGCCAATTGGGTACCTTTGCGGGCCAAGGGCATAACCAGCCCGACGACGCGATCATTCGCATGACCTGCTTTACCGGCACCTATACAGGCACCCTTGCCCCGGCAAGCGAGATCGCCGAACTCAGATGGCTGTCACCACGCGACCGCCACCTTCTGGCCCCGATGGGCCAGAAGATCACGGCTGCCTTGTTCGACATCTGATTTGCAAAGCCAGACAATCCCAGAATAGCTACGCCATTAGCGCGGCGCATCGCCGTCCGGATTGCCGCCGGCATCGGGTATTTCACGTCCCGATGCATCGCGATCGCGCGAGATATCCTTGGCCGCCGACGGCGGTGCGGCCTTTTGATCGGCTCCGCTATCATCCGTATCAGACGACGTGTCGTCGGTTTTATCCTCGGACGTTTCTTTTGCCTCTGGCTCAACCTCGGTGATCTTTTTCGGCGCACCCTTGCCGGCATCGCGGATGGCATCGGTCAGTTTGTCGATATCACGCAGGTTAAGATCACGCTGCGGGAACGGAATTTCGATGCCTTCATCGCGGAAGCGCTGCACCAGCTCAAACCGGATCGAACTTGCCACCGCAATCACATCACCAATGTCACGCAGGAAGTAACGCAGTTCGAAATCAAGCGAGCTGGCCCCGAAGTCCATGAACACCACCTGCGGCGCCGGATAGGTCAGGATTTCCCGGCGCTTGTCGGCCATTTCAAACAGGATCTCGCGGACCTTTTCGACATCCGCACCATAGGACACACCGATCTTGATGATGCCACGGCCCGAGCGTTCCTTAAGCGTCCAGTTCAGGACCCGGTTTGAAATCAGCTCGGAGTTCGGAATAACGATCGAGGAACGGTCAAAGGTCTCGATTTCAGTCGCACGCACCCGGATGTCTTTGACAAAGCCCTGATCGGCCCCGACCACGATCCAATCCCCAACCTTGATCGGCCGTTCGACCAGAAGGATCAGGCCCGAGACAAAGTTGTTCACGATGCTTTGCATGCCAAAACCGATACCAACCGAAATGGCACCGGCGATGATGGCAAGGTTGGACAGATCAAGCCCGGCAGCAGATACCGCAAGCAGGATGGCAAGGCAGATCCCGGCATAGCCAAAGATCGCCGAGACAGAATGCTGCAGCCCCTGATCAAGCTTGGTGTTGGGCAGAACACGTGTGCTCAGCATCCGCTGGAAAAAGCGCATCACTGCCAGCACGATGACAAACATCAGGGCGGCGAGCAGGATGGAACGCAGCGAGAAATGAATGCCGCCAACCTGAATGCCGATAAAGGCCTGCTGAACCGCCAGAATAAGATCGGCCCAGGCAATGTCGGTGAAGATCATGACCGCGACCGGCACGGCGATGGAGACCATCACCACATCGATCAGAACCCGCAGCCAGAAATACAGTGTGCCATGCACCGCATCGCTGACCGTGCTGTCCTCGCTGCTTTCGGGGCGCACCAGATAGGTGTGCATAAGCGCGCGGCAATAGGCGCGCAGCAGCCAGTAACAAGTCAGGAAGGCCAGCGCCATCATCAGGTTTTCAAGGATGAAACGGGCAAGCGCCACATAGCCGACAACCATCAGCACGGGCATCAGGATTGCGACGACCTTCAGCCCCCGGCGCGAACGACGTTCGATTTTTGCCCAGAACTCGTGGCGGTCGCGTTCGTCATGCTGCCAGAACAGCCCAAGCGAGGAGACGAACAGCAGAACCGAAATGACCAGAACGTTTGATATGCTTTGGACAAGCGCAATATCAAGCGAGGTACCAAGCGTCGTCGCCCCTTGCAGCAGCACCATGTCAAAGGCAAAGATCACCGCAACAGCCAGCGAACAGAACCCGACAACCCGCGCACCCTGCGGCGTTGTGCCCGAGCGGCGCAACGTGGGGGCAAACGGCGAGTGAACACTGCGGATTGCAGCCCCGACAAACAACAGGAACAGGGCGGCAGCAAAGCATTGCAGTACAAAGTCGCCCATCGCACCGCTAAGCAACGCTTCGCGCGAATCAAGGATGCCATAGGCAATCAAAAGCGCGATGCCAGGCACAAGCGCGGTGAACAGGAACCGCGTGCCTGATATCAGAGACACCCTGTCTTCGTCAGGCACAGAGTTCCAGCGCGCCGGGATATAGCGCAGCACAATCACCTCGCCGCCAATCAGGGCGGCGATGACGATGAAGGTCAAAAGAACCAGTCCGGGGGCCACTTCGGCAAGTTGATCGGCGACCTCGCCTTCAAGTTCGAGGTTGGAATAGCGCGCCTGCACCATGCTGGGCAGCTTGACGATTTCGCCCCAGGCATCGAACCAGACAACCGGATCAAGCGGCACATCGACCCGACCCAAAATACGCCGGGTAAAGCGTTCGCGGGCCAGACCGGCAAGCTGATCAGAGAGTTCGCTGGCGCGGAAATTGACCAGCTCAAGCTGTTTGATCACCCCGCCAACGCGCGCGATATTCTCGTTAATGTCTTCGCGTTCACGCGCGACTTCGGGAACTTCTTCTTCGCCTTCTGCTGGCGGTTCGCCAAGCTTGCCAAGGGCGGCTTCAAAGCGCTGCAGGCGATCATTGGCACGCCCGCGCAGCTCATTGATGGCAAGCTGGATGGTCTCGATCCGGTCGCGGCCATCGGCAATCACGCGGCCGGTAATATCTTCGCCGGAAATAGAATCTTCAAGTTCATCAAGCGTGCTTTCCCATTCCGCGATGCGGTCCTGGGCATTATCGAGTTCGATCCTTTGAACGGTTTCGGAGCGCTGGGCACTTGATTGCGCCACCACCCCGAAGGAGGCCGTCATTGCAAACAGACAGATTGCAAGACCTGCGATTACCTGACGAACTGATGTCATGCCTGATGATCCATATTGATGCCCGGGGTCAAACCCGGCTTCCGTTTCTTGAGTGCTTTTCGCGTTTTGTAAACAGGTTGGCTTGATACTTGTTCACAGAGCCAAACCCTACACTGAGAACAGTAACGAATCATCTAACGTTTCGTTCCCGTTCAGTGATGCGTTGATAATAAACCCGTTCCTGACCCGTACGCGCATGGTCAGCCAAGGAGCCCGCGATGAGCAAAACCGCGTTGATCAATGCTTTTGAAATTACCCCGAGCGGCACGGCACAAGCAGTCGGCTGGGATGCCCTGCAAACCGGCCTGCCCGAGATTGCCGAGGGCAATTACCTTTGGGTGCATCTGGACTGGATGGGCGATGGGGTGCGCGACTGGCTGATCAATGTGGCAGGCATTGATGCCACCATCACCGACACACTATCAACGCGCGGCACCCGCCCGGCGGTGTTTTTCTATGATCCGGGATATTCCCTTAATCTGCGCGGGGTGAACCTGAATGCGGAAAACGATCCGGCCGATATGATTTCGGTGCGTTTCTGGGTCACAAACAACATGGTGATCACGCTCCGCAATCAGCCGCTTAAGGCGTTTGATGACATGCGCGCCGCCATTGCCGAGGGCAAGGCACCCAACAGCATTGATGACTTTGTCCTGACCGTTGCCGAACGGCTTGCTTACCGCGTTGAAAATGTCGTGCGCGGCATGGAGGACGAGGTCGAAGCCCTTGAAGATGATCAGGAATCCGTGGCCGAAGGCAAGACCCTCCCGCTACGCAAACGTGGATCAGACATCCGTCATATGTTATCGCGCCTGCGCCGCCATCTGGGACCGCAACGCGATGCGCTGGCCAATTATGTCGAGTTGAAACCCGCCTGGTCGGACAAGCGATTCAAACGTCGTGCCCGCGCCCTGACCGACAAGACCGTGCGTCTGGTCGAGGAATTTGATTCGCTACGTGAACGCCTTCAGATCGTGAATGAAAACCTGATGGCGATCGAAAGCGAACAGATGAACCGCACCATGTATTGGCTGACCGTGATTGCCGGTCTGTTTCTACCGATCAGTTTTGTCACCGGACTTCTGGGGATCAATGTCGGCGGTGTTCCGGCAACCGACAGCCCGTATGGCTTCGTCGGGGTGTCAATTATTCTTGCCGTGATCACGGCTTTCGAAATCTGGCTGTTCAAAAAGATGCGCCTGATCTGATAGCAGCATTGCAAAGCGTCTTGTTGCAATGCGATGCAAGTTGGAGCTATGACAAAGTCACGACGTTGATTTCTTTCACTGCATCCGAGATTTGTTGATGACCGACGGCCCGCTTTCCCGTTACCGCGCGAAAATCACCGCTGGTGAGCTGGCCCACGATCCGATGCAGGAATTGTGCGCCGAAAAGCTGCAAAGCCTGAAACACGCGCTGGACCATTACGAGCCGGCAACCGGCACAGGCGGCTGGCGCGAACGGTTTGGCCTGACGCGTCGGCGCGATGAGCCGACACCGCCGCTTGGGCTTTATATTTACGGCGAAGTCGGGCGTGGCAAATCCATGTTGATGGATCTGTTCTATGAAACCATCGACATTGAAAAAAAGCGTCGCGTGCATTTCCATGACTTCATGCAGGACGTGCATGAACGCATGCACCGTTATCGCCAGACCAAGAAAAAGGATGACGCGGACCCGATCCCGCCAATTGCCAAGGACCTTGCCAAGGATGCCTGGTTGCTGTGCTTTGACGAGATGCAGGTTACCGACATCACCGATGCGATGATCCTCGGCCGCCTGTTCGAACAGCTGTTTGAACATGGGGTGGTGATTGTCACGACATCCAACCGCGTGCCTGATGATCTTTATAAGGATGGCCTGCAGCGCCAGAACTTCCTGCCGTTTATCGACATGATCAAGCAGAAGCTTGATGTGCTCGAACTCGCCAGTCCGACCGATTACCGCATGCGCAACCTGACCGCCGCCGAGGTCTTCCTGTATCCGACAACCCGCGAAGAAGCACCTGCGCGCATTGATGAAATGTTCGCCACACTTACCGAAGGCGCGCGCGTTGCGCCAGACAGCCTGACGGTGAAGGGTCGCAAGATCGAAATTGCTGCCGCCGGGGCCGGTGTTGCCAAATTCACCTTTGACGAGCTTTGCACCCGGCCACTGGGTCCGGGGGATTACATCGCGCTTGCGACCCATTTCCACACCATCGTGATTGATTTCATTCCGAAACTGCCGGACTCCCGTCGTGACTGGGCCAAGCGGTTCGGCACGCTGGTCGATGCGATGTATGAACACAAAACCAAGTTGATCTGTGCAATCGAATGCGATCCGACCGAGATCTATACCGACGGCGATTATTCCTTTGAATTCCAGCGCACGGTGTCGCGCATGACCGAAATGCGCAGTCAGGAATATCTCGATATGGCGCACCTGACCTGATTGCGGAAAACTGGCACAATCGGGCGACCAAACCTGCGGGTGTTGCCCGGGTCGCGTACAAGTATCCCAACTGGCGGGAAGCCGGACAAAAACGACTCCGCCCGGGCCGTTTTGTAATCATCGCAATTATTCGCCATATGGGCGCTTATCACCGGGTGATTCTTGCGTTTGACGCAGGGTAAACGAAGCTTCACGCAAAATTCGTCATATAGCCCAAATCATGTCCCCACCTGGATCGCATGGCTGATGGCCGTTTCATGCAATGCTGCGGCAGTGTAATCAGGTTCATACGCACGAATTCGCAGCAAAGGCGCGTACTGCCTTTCATTTAGGCAGGCCGCAATCGCAAACCAGCTTTGGTTTTGCTGCGCATTTGCCCACCTTCGCACATGCAACGTGAGTGGTTTTTGAGCGTTTAGACCATAGTTGCAATAAACCGCGAACCGGCGGTTTTCCTCGTAAAAACAGTGGGGTTTCCCCTTGTCATTCGTGCCGATTCAGTTTACGACACTCGATGTTTACGAACGATTATTTCGCGTTCGCAGGTTTAAATTTTCAATCGCGCTCCCAAGTTGAGTTTCGACCCCCAGGAAGCGCAATAGGGAAGAAGGTAACGGAATGGCCCGCAACAAGATCGCGCTCGTCGGCGCCGGCAATATCGGTGGCACCCTTGCTCACCTCGTCGGTCTGAAAGAGCTTGGCGACGTCGTCCTTTTCGACATCGTTGATGGCATGCCACAGGGCAAGTCGCTTGACATTGCTGAATCCTCCCCCGTCGACATGTTTGATGCCGACCTCAAGGGTACCAGTGACTACAAAGACATCGCAGGCGCTGATGTCGTCATCGTCACCGCCGGTGTTGCTCGCAAGCCGGGCATGAGCCGCGATGACCTGATTGGTATCAACACCAAAGTCATGACCCAGGTTGGTCAGGGCATCAAGGAACACGCTCCGAACGCTTTCGTCATCGTGATCACCAACCCGCTTGATGCGATGGTTTGGGTCATGCAGCAGGCAACCGGCTTCGATCCGAAGAAAGTTGTCGGCATGGCAGGCGTTCTGGATTCTGCGCGTTTCCGTTACTTCCTCGCAGAAGAATTCAACGTTTCGGTCAAAGACGTTACCGCCTTCGTTCTGGGCGGCCACGGCGACACCATGGTCCCGTCGATCCGTTATTCGACCGTTGCCGGTATCCCGGTTCCGGATCTGATCAAAATGGGTTGGACCACGCAGGAAAAAATCGACGAGATCGTTCAGCGCACCCGTGACGGCGGCGCCGAGATCGTTGCCCTGCTCAAGACCGGTTCCGCTTTCTATGCACCGGCAGCATCGGCTGTTGCGATGGCAGAAAGCTACCTGAAAGACCAGAAACGCGTCATGCCGGTTGCTGCTTACCTGAGCGGCGAATACGGTGTTGATGGTATTTACGTCGGCGTCCCGGTTGTTCTGGGCGCTGGCGGTGTGGAGCGCATCGTTGAGATCAATCTCGACGAGTCCGAAAAGGCAAACTTCGAGAATTCCGTGAACGCTGTTCGCGGCCTTGTCGATGCTGCCAAGGGCATGCTCTAAAGAACGCGAAACGGGCTGGTCATTGACCGGCCCGTTTTTCAATCATTGTTGTTATTCAAACTTCAATGATCGCGGCCTCTTAACAAAGTCCCATATGCTTTTGCAGGGACATTGAAATCCAGATTTCTGACCCACCGGAAATCGTACGGAAGGCAAGAAAGCGACCGAACATGAATATTCATGAGTACCAGGCGAAAGAAATTCTTCGCAAATACGGTGTGACCGTGCCGAACGGCAAGGTTGCATATACCGCTCAGGAAGCCATCGAAGCTGCCCAGTCCCAGGCTGGCCCGGTTTACGTGGTAAAGTCCCAGATCCATGCAGGTGGCCGCGGTAAGGGCACCTTCAAGGAAGCCAAGGCAGGTGATAAGGGCGGCGTTCGCGTCGTCAAGAGCCCGGAAGAAGTCGGCGTGAACGCTGAACAGATGCTCGGCTCCACCCTGGTTACCCACCAGACCGGCCCGGAAGGCAAAGAAGTCAAACGCGTTTACATCGAAGAAGGCTGCGACATCGCACGCGAACTGTATCTTTCGGTTCTCGTCGACCGCGCTTGCTCGCGCGTGATCTTCATGGCG
>TARA_B100000674_G_scaffold493131_2_pt1 | contig 17069 bp, 17 predicted proteins | sample TARA_B100000674 | Tara Oceans TARA_B100000674 (sample SAMEA2622759) | marine metagenome | biome: marine biome (ENVO:00000447); feature: surface water layer (ENVO:00002042); material: "saline water (ENVO:00002010), including plankton (ENVO:xxxxxxxx)" | depth 5 m
TTAACAATGTTAAATATATTAACTTTTTCAAATTTTATAGATATGTCATATGTATTAAATAATAATAATTTAAATAACAATAACAATATTATAATTAGAAATTTAAATATATCAAATGATAGAGAGATTATAAACGAAAATTTATCAAATATATTAGATATATCATTATCAAATATATTAGATATATCATTATCAAATATATTAAATATATTAGATACATCAAATATAGATATATCAAACAATATGATAGGATATACAAGAATATATATACCAGAAAATTTGAATATAAATAATTACAATTATGATATTGAAGAAATATTGAATAGAAGTTTAAATGAAGAAAAAAATAAATATAAAAAAGTAGTAAAAAATGAAATCTTTAAAAATATAACAAAAGATATAAAATATAACAAAGAAAACTATGATATTCAAAGAATTTGCCCAATAAGCCAATATGAATTTGAAGAAAATGAAGAAATAACAGAATTAATATGTGGACATTTATTCAATAAAGAAGCAATATCAAGATGGTTATTAAATGAAAATAATATTTGTCCAATTTGTAGACATGAATTTGAATATATAGAAATAGAAAATAAATAATATCAATAATAAAAAGAAGAAGAACCAAAAAAATCAATAAAATATGTTCTAGAATTATATATATATTTGAAAATATCATTAGCTAAAAAATAATAGATATTAATATTATTATTTTTAAAATATAGAATAATAGTATTGTAAAAATTTATGTAAGTAGGATTTTGAGAAAATTGATAACTTTTAAATAATTTATAAATATATTTAAAAAAATATAAATGTTTATTATACAAAAATTTATAGTTAATGTCAGGATTAATATTAACAAACAAATAGTTAATGAAAAAATCAATAAAGATATTAATATTATTAATTTTAGATAGTTTGTAATAATTAGATAAAGAAAAATCTAAAAAAATAAATATAATATAATGTGAATCAATATTATAAATAATAGAATTAGAATATATATAAAAAACAACATCATGAATAAAAGGAAAAGTTTTTTTATCAGCAAATTTATATAAATAATTTTGTAAAAATTTTTTGTACATAATTACAATTTTATCAAAATTAAATTTATAATTAGAGATTTGTTGATAATGTTCAAAATCATATTTAATAATAATATCAATAAATTCATCAATTAATTCAGTAGTTAAAAAATTATAAAGTTCATAATATTTTTGTTCTTGATGTAATTTATAGAATGGTTTATATTTTAAAATATAACTAATAAATCTAACATCAAAAGAATCAAGAGTTCTTTCAGGTTTAAAACTCCATTTATTAACATATGAAACAAAATAGTCATAATTATCTAAATTAGCAACAAAAGATCTACCAAAATCAATAATAATAGGTAAGTTATTATTATGAGTATCAATCATAATATTATAATAATGTAAATCATTATGAATAATTTGGATCTTATGTAACATAAATATAGATTTTTGTAAATAAAAAAAGTTAGTAATAATCTGTTTTAGATATAGTAAAGAATCATTTTGAAACAATATAATAGATTTATCAAAATCAAATAATTGTCTAATAGAAAATCCATTAACATATCTATAAATAGTAAAAGCAAATAAAGTTTGATCATTATTATAAGGATTAATTTTAAATTCAGAAAAAAAAGAACAAATTTGGTTGTCAAATAAATACATAGTATTAATTTGTTCAAAAGTCAATTGACATTTATGTAGAATAATTGAAAAATAATGTTTATGAGAATTAGTATATTTATCTTTAATTAGTTGAGATGCTGTAACTTCATTTTTGTAAAATTTGTTATAAAACTGCAATTTAGAAACATATTTATTATTCATATATTTCTTGATATTACATGAATATATAGGTGGATTATGAACACAGCCATCAACTCCTTGACCAACTAATTTACCACCATTAATAAGTAATTTATTATTATTATTCATTTTTATATAATATAATTAAAATAATATAATATAAAATGAATAATAATAATAATAATAATAATAATAATAATAATAAAGAAATTTATATATTAAATTCAAAACATAATTATAATGGTTTGAAAGAAGTTTATGAAAATTTATTAATATTAAATAAAATACCAAAAGGTAATTTAAAAAATTATATAATAAAAAAAAAACTAACACAAATAAACGACTCAACTATTTCTAAATATGATTGCAATTACATAATATACAATTTGTCAAATAATAATGATTATTTGAAAATAGAAGATTTAAATTTGATAATATGTTATTTAATTGAAAATGATTATTCAATAATGAACAATATAAATTCAAATATAAATTTACCAATATTTTTTTACAAAAATTGATATAAATTTAGAATATATAATAATATTGAAATATAAAATAACAATGATTGATAATAATATGCATAATGAATATTATAAATCATTATCTGATATAGAAAAATCAGCATTAAAAATTGCAAAATTAAAATTAGGTTCTTCATTTATTCCAGAGAAGACAATAGGTTACATGAAATATATAAAAGAATTGAATGAAAAAAAAAATAATATTAACAAAACAGAAAATTAAGTATTTCAATGAATACCAGAATATATAAACAAAACAATAGAAATAATACCAAAAATCAAAGCAAATATAGAATATAAATTATATTTTTCATTAAAAACAAATAAACCAAGTAAAAAAATAACAAAGAAATGAATAAGATGCCATGTAATATTAACAAAAATCAAGTTATGAAAATCAATAATATATGATAGAAAATATCCAATAAAAGCATAAAAAATGACTGGCAAAATCAAAATAAATTTTTTTTTCAACATAAATTGTGCAGATATTTCAAAAAATACAATTAAAAATACAAACAAGAAATAAATATATATATTCATATATATATTATAAATTTTTTAAATCTTTCCAATAAGAATAATCAATACATTCAAAAGAGTTAGTTAATTTATTTTTATTCAATTTAAAAAATACAGTATTAAATTTATAAGCTAAATAGTTATTATAATTAGAATGTTTATAAACATCATCAATAATAGTATTAGAAAAATCAATCAATATATTGTTAGAATTATCATATAAAATATTTTGATCAAATTTACATATATTATCATCATAATAAGAAAAGAGATTAGATGATACATCAAAAACAGATAAACAAAATAATTTTTTATCAGAAATATTTTGAAAAAATAATTCAATATTACCAATATATTTAAATTTGTTTTTTATATATTCAGTCTTACAATTTTTTTCATTGTTTTTATTATTATCTTTATTATTAGTATTAGATTTTTTATAAAATACAGAATCATTATCATTATCATTATTATTATCATTATGATTATCATTATGATTATGATTATGATTATCATTATTATTATCATTATGATTATCATTATCGGTGTCAGACTTATAATTATCAATAAACAATTCAGAACAATTATAAAATTTAGAATATGAGGAAGCAATAGATTCAAGATATTCATAATCAACTACATTATGATTATTAGTATAATAAGTAAATAAATCATAATCAAAATCATAATTCAATATAACAAAGCCCTTGGGTGTAAAATCAACAATATAATGATTGTCATTATTATGTAATTTGTAATTAGAATTAAATATTATATTGTAAAATTTATCAGAGTAAGAAATATAGTTAAAATTATGATCAAGAACATCAAAATCATTAGACATTTTATTATAAAGGAATGATATATATATAAAAGCAAAAATAGGAATTGTAAAAAAGCCAAAAATATAAAACATATAAAAGAATATAATAGGAATCATAATATAAATTATAAAAGAATTTATATTTAAATATAAATATATATTAATAAAAAAATTGATAAAAAAAATTATTATATATAATAATGAATTAAATGAAATTGATTATTATATATATATAAGAAATGGAAAATTATAAAATAAAATACATAGAAATATTGAAAGAATTAGAATATTATAATAAAATACATGAAAAAAATTTCATAAAAGCAAAAAAATACAAAAATGCAATAGAAGAATTAGAAGAATTAGAGGAGATAAATTCAATAGAAGATATCAAAGATTTAAATAATATAGGGAAAGCAATGACAGAAAAATTAGATGAATACATAAAAACAGGAAAAGTAAAAAATTTAGAAAAATTAAGAGAGAAATATGGAACGTTAGATTATGAAACATATAAAAAGAATGAAGAGGAAAAAAAAATTTTCACAAAAATACATGGTATAGGAGATGTAATGGCACAAAAATTATTAGACAAAAATATAAAAACAATATCAGAATTAAAAGAAAGACAAGATGAGGAAGTAGAAGGTAAAGGAAAAAAAAAATTAAAATTGTTAAATGAAACACAAAAGAAAGGTTTAATATATTATGAAGATTTACAAGATAAAATACCACGAGAAGAAATAGATAAATACAAAGAAATAATAGATGAAGAATTTAAAAATTTATTAATTGAAAATAATTTGAATAATGTTGAAAATAAAATAGAAATAGTAGGATCATATAGAAGAAAAAAATCAGAATCAGGAGATATAGATGTAATAATGAAATTTGAAAAAGAAAATTTATTACAGGGTTTTATAAATAAATTAAAGAAAAAAGAAATAATAAAAGAATTATTAACAAATGGTGAAAAAAAAATAATGGCAATAACTCAATTAAATTCAAATAACAAATTCAGAAGAATGGATTTTTTAGTAAGTGATCCAGAGGAATATGCATTTGCAATACTGTATTTTACAGGTTCAAAAGATTTTAATAAAGGAATGAGATTATATGTATTATCAAAAAATTTGACTTTAAATGAACATGGATTATATATTTTAAAAAATAAAACAAAAGGTGATAAAATAAAAGAAATATTAAAAACAGAAGAAGATATATTCAAATATTTAAAATTAAAATATGTAGAACCAGAAAAAAGAATAGACAAAAATAGTTTAATAATAGAAGAAGAAAAATCAAAAGAAACAGAAAAATCAAAAGAAGCAGAAAAATCAAAAGAACCAGAAAAATCAAAAGAAGCAGAAAAATCAAAAAAAACAACAACATTAAAAAAAAATGAAAAAAAAAAGGAAGCAGAAAATAAAAAAAATTTAAAAAAATTCAAAGAATCAGGGATAATAATTTTAGAATCATTATCAGAAAATGAATTGACATCAATGTTAAAAATAGCAATAAATAATTATCATAATTATGAAGATGATATTTCAGTAGAAGATGAATCAAAATTAGATGATGATCAATATGATATATTACAAGAATATATTGTAAAAAAATATCCAAAAAATGAAACAGCAAAAAATAATATAGATAGCATAGTAACAAAAAACAAAGTAAAATTACCATATGAAATGTATTCAATGAACAAAATAAAAGCAGATACAAGCGAAATAGACAAATTTAAAAAAAAATACAAAGGTCCATATGTAATAAGCTGCAAATTAGATGGTATAAGTGGATTATACATAAAAAATAAAAATGAAAAAAAATTATATACACGAGGAAATGGAAAATATGGACAGGACATAAGTGAATTAATAGAATACATAATAAAAGATGAAGAATATGAAGAAGAAGAATTAGTATTAAGAGGAGAATTAATAATGAAAAAAAAAGTTTTTGAAGAAAAGTACAAAGATAAATTTTCAAATTCTCGTAATTTAGTAGCAGGAATAATCAACAAAAAAACTTTAAACAAAGAATTATTAAAAGATATAGATTTTGTAATTTATGAAGTAATAAAACCAGAATTAAAACCAAGTAAACAATTAGAATTGCTAGAAAAGAAAAATTTAAAAACAGTAAAATATGAAACAAAGACGGATATAAATAATAAATATTTATCAGAAATGTTAATAAATTTAAGAGAAAGTTATGAATATATGATAGATGGTATAGTTTGTACAAATGATGATATTTATAAAAGAGAAAGTAAAAATCCAGATCATGCATTTGCATTCAAATTAGTATTATCAGAACAAGAAGCAGAAGCGAAAGTGATAGATGTATTATGGACAGCATCAAAAGATGGAATTTTAAAACCAAGAATAAAAATAGAACCAATAAAAATAGGAAATGTAAATATAAATTATGCAACAGGATTTAATGCAAAATTTATAAAAGATAATAAAATAGGAGTAGGTGCAATAGTAAGAGTAATTAGAAGTGGAGATGTAATACCATATATAAAAGAAGTAAAAAAAGGCGTAGATGACATATTATTTCCAAATGAAGAATATGAATGGAATGAAACAAATGTTGATATAATTTTAAAAAACAAAAAGGAAAGTAAAGAAATAAAACTAAAACAAATAGCAAAATTTTTCAAAGATTTAAATGTAGAAGGTTTAGGTGAAAAAAATATAAAAAAAATAATAGAATCAGGAGGAGATTCAATAGAAAAAATATTAAATTATACAGTAGAAGATTTTATGAAAGTTGAAAATTTTAAAGAAAAAATGGCAACAAAAGTTCATAAATCGATTATGAAAGAAATAAAAAATGCATCATTAGCAAAATTAGCAGAAGCAAGCGGTATATTTGGTAGAAATTTTGGAGAAAAAACTTTAAAAATAATTTTAGAAAGTTCAGAAAAAATAAAAACAACAATATTTGACAATTCAATAGAAAAAAATGAAAAAACAAAAATATTGAGCTCATTAGATAATATAGGAGAAAAAACAGCAAAACAATTTGTTGATAATATAGATAATTTTTTAGAATTTTTGAAAAGAACAAATTTAGAGTATAAATTAAAGAAAGAAAAATCGAAAAAAGAAGAAAAATCAAAAAAAGAAGAAGTAGCAAATGAAAATAAATTAAAAAATAAAAAGATAGTATTATCAGATTTTAAAGGAGAAAGTATAACAAAAAAAGAATTAATTGAAGAACTAGAAAAATTAGATATAATAATTGAAAAATCAATAACAAAATCAACAGATATTTTAATAACTGGAAACAAAGCAGAAAAAACAAAAAAAATAGAAGATGCAATTAAAAAAAATATAAAAATTATGAAATTAAATGAATTTTTAGAAGAATACAATATCAATCAAAAACATTAAAGTTATATGAACTATCACATAATAATTGATCAGAAATAATAGTATAAATATCACCTTGTGGTAATTTATAATTTAAAATATTCAATAATACATATTCAATTTTCAATAAAATATCAACATTCAATCCAAAAATTTTTTCTTTTAATTGATTAGTAACCCATTTTAATGATAATTCAAAATCATCACAAAGCATTTTAATAGATAAATTACAAATAGCTAACCACAAAATACGAAATGTACATGTTTTAATTATATCAGAATTTTCAGAATGAAGAATATAATGAAAAATAACATGTGAAGTAATAAGTTCTTTAGTACACATATTAATAGTATTAGCAACATAAGTAATATAATGAGAAATACTTAAAGAATCAACAGTTTTATAAAAATTATGTTCAGAGTCATACCATAAGAAATTATTAAAATAATTATAATCGAAAATATTATGAATTCTTTCATCAAAATAATAAAATGTACAAAAATTATTATTATTTTTTTCAAAAGATGATTTAATATAAATAGACATATTTTTAATAATAATTTGATCAATTGAATTTCGCTTATCTACAAATTTAATATTATTGTGATTATCGAAAATAGACAAAAATGTAGATGTGTATGAATTAGATTTTTTAAAATTAAATTTATCATTCTTATTCTTATTCTTATTTTTATTATTATTATTATTATTATTATTAAAATTATATATATTTTTTTTAATACTTTTAGTTTTTTGATGATAATTATCGTTATTATTACAGAAATATTTCATAACAGCAAAATATATATTAGTATAAAATATGATGTACAAATAATAATAATAATAATAAATAAAAATTCAAATCAATTATTAATAAAAATATTAAGTTAAATTAAAAAATTTTCAATACTTTTAATATTCTATCTTTTAGATTGTTGATTATAATCTTTCATACCATCTTCGTACAAACTTACATTGACAAATCCTTTTTTCATTAATAGTTCAGCGGCATCTTTAGAAGCTGTACATTTATTATGCGCACAATAACATATAATAGGTATTTCATATAATTGTAATTTAGTATTCAAAATTTTTTTAAGTTTTGGATAATGTAAACCGATAACTGAAATAAACCAAGCATTCAAATCTTCAACAGACATTTTTTTAATTTGTGAAACAGGCAAATTATATGTATTAGGTATATGATCTGTAGCATAATATTGAGATGGTAAGACATTTAAAATAACAGCTTCTTTAGAATTCAATTTTTGTAACAATTGTTTATAATTATAATTATTATGAATTAATTTTGTATAAATTTTAAAAATCCATTGGTCATTATTTTTATTAGAAAGAACAAAATGAATATGTTTAAAAAAAGTAGTATAATTATTATCATTTTTTGCAATTGTTTTATAATTTTGAGGAATTAATATTTTAATTTTAACATTACCATTTTTATCGATAGTTGCAACACCACTATTAGAAAAGTCACCATAAGCTTTTTTAGCACCATTAATAATCAATTTATTACTAGGTTTAGCAGCCCAGTATAATATTTTTCTATGGCTATATTTTTTACCAAGATTAATTACAATTGTTTTGTTATAATTACTAGGATATTTATTATTAAAATTTTTAGAATTTTTGTTAACAAATAATTGAACATAATCAACCTGATCTAACCATTTAGGTTTATTTTTATTACTAGATTTTAAAGTTTTATTAAAATCAAATTTCAAACAACTAGCACACAATTTTCTAGTTTTATTATTCATTATATATATAATACTAAAAAAAATCAACCAATAATTTAGAAAACAAATGATCACTGGGATAATGTAATCCAGCATAAATACGCGCTTGTCCACATTTTTCAGCTATATGAAACAACTGTTCTTTTTTTTCAGGATATTTATCACTTAATTTATAAGCTAAACTATATGCCTGATATGTATGTCCAGATGGAAAAGCGGGTGTATTAGCAGAAATAGAATTAAAAACATCAAGATGAGGATCGATTTGTTTAGGTCTAGCTCTATTAAAGAAATTTTTAAAAAACAAAATAATAGTGTTATTTTGAACAATAATTTTACTTAATTGTTCAGGTGATTCATCAACAATATCAAGAAAAGGATATATAACACTTTTATCAGTATATTTAATAAAATCACTCATTTGAGAGTTTCTATTTTGAACATATTGTTGTACAATTTGAACTTCATGGAAATTGTTAGGGTAAAGATTGATAGTAGGATAAAATTTATAATATCTATCTAAACTATACCCATAAAGAAAATAAAGAATTATAATGAAAAAAAATAAAAAAAAAAATTTATGTTTTAAATTATTTTTATGTTTAGTTTTCATATATATATATATATATAGAATTATAAAAATATAAAACTGGAAAATTACTAAGAATTATTAGATGAAGAAGAAGCACCAGAATGATTTTGAAAATGATTATCAAGTAAAGTAGATTGAGATTCACAATAAAGTTCATTAGTTTTTTTGTTATATTTAATAAAATCAAACTTATAATAATCACGATAACTATCATATTTGAAATAATCATCAGAACAATCGATATCATATAATTTAATAATACACATAACAGATTGAGAATAATTAAGACTAATTTTAGAAAATAATTTATTAACATGTGGAATAAGATTATTAAACTGGTATATAAATTGAACAACTTTATCATAAAACAAATGATAATCAGCACAATCAACTTTATCCTTTTTATCATAAATATTGTTAGCATATTCTAAAATAGATGCAAATCCTTCAATTAAAACAACACTGATTAATTCATAAATATGAATAATCTGCATAGATTTTTTTCTAGATTTATCATTTTTAATAATCATATTAGAAAGTGTATCTTTAGATATAATATTTCTAATATAATCAACAGTAATTTCATCATAATTTTGTAATTGATTAACTTGTGTTCTCATATTAATTAAATCAATATTATTAAAATGACTAGCTAATCTATGTAAATTAGAAATAATTTTAGAAATCAAAAGTGGATTATAAAATACAGTATTTTTATATTTTTCAATAAATTTCAAATATTGTAAAATATGAACATTAGTAGTCATATGTTTAATAAGTCTATTAATATTTCTAAAACTGAAAGCATCAACTAAACCACCACATAGAACATCGTGTGGGTTTCTAATATTAAGATTATTAGTATTATTAATATATTCAGTAAAATGAGGATTATGAATTTGATTAGTAAGAATAATTTTATTAGTATTCCAACTAAAAGTAGTATGACAAATAGTGCACCACATTTGATCACAACCAGCAATTTTAAAAATGCGAGTGCCACATTTAGGACAGGGTCTAGTTTCTTTCTTGATATTTTTAGTGCTTTCAACATCATTAGGATTACAAACGTGAGTATCTTTAGAAGATTTATCAATACCAATAGGTAGATGACAATCTTTACATACATTAATTTTACATATTTCACATTTATATTGTGATGATAAAAATCCTTTACAATCTTGAGAGGGACATGGCATAATAAATTGTTTTCTTTCAATTTCAAGTTCATTATTGCCATTAATATTATTAATTTGGTTTTTCAAATTTCTAAGTTGTCTTTTGTAATCATATATAGTATTATTAATATTTTTGATTTCTTTATATAAAATAGTAACATTTTTAAACATATCATTATATTGTTTAGTTAATTCTTCTTTTTCAATTTGTTGTGAAACTAATAGCATGAGTTGAGGTGTTCTAGATATTTGTCTATCAACTAAAACAGTTTTTCGCCAATTTTTAAAATCTTTATCAATAAAAGTTTTATTGAGATTTTCAATTAGAAACTCATATTCCCAAGGTTTTTTACAAGCCATACAATGAGGGTCATTAGTAGTAGACAATAAATAAGTTCTAACACATTTTTTACATGCATGATAAGCACAATCACTATGCATACATACAATTTTAAAATGGTTAGCTTTGTTATATTTCTCACAACAAATATTGCATTCACTCATTAGGATAAAGAAATATATAAATATGATAAATATAACAAAAAAAGTTTCAATTTTATTCAAAAAGATAAGAACTATCACAGATGAGTATTAATATCATAGATGAGTATTAATATCATAGATGAGTATTAATATCATTTTTATACAAAGAATACAATTTATTTTTAAAAGCGATTTTAACATCATTTTTAAAATTAGTCCCTAATATTTTTTTCAAATTAGTAAAATATATTTTAGAAAATATTTCATCATTAATTTTAGATTGATTAGTAGAATACCATATTTTAAGAGTATTCAATAATTTAGTATTGATAATTCCAAAAAAATAGTCATTAAATAGATCATCAAATATAATCCATCTAGAATTATTATTATCAGATTTATATGATGTATAAATAAATAAAATATTTTTATATTTTTTAAAAGCTTTAAATGGTAAAGAATGTAAATCAAATGATGAAATATAAGATTCAAAAATATGAGATAATCCAATAATATAATCATGTTTGAATATGTATTCAATATTATAAATATCAATTTGAATATTAGTTAAGAAAATTTGGAAATCTAGAATATTATTATTATATTTAATATTCAATAATTGAATAATATCATGTTCAGTTTGACTAGAAGTAATAGATTTATGATTATTTTGAATAGATATTTTAATATAATTGAGCTCATTTTGTAGTTTTTCATATTTAGAATTAAGTTCAAGAATCATATTATACATTTGTAGATTAGATGGATATTGTACAACATCCATATAATAGAATAATACTAAAAATAATATAAAAATAATATAAAAATCAATTTTAAAAAAATAAATATAAATGTAAATATTATATGACATACAGTTTAGAAAATATAAACATAACAAATGAAAATGGATTAAATTTGAAAACTTATAGTAATATGAGATGTTTGAATGATAATTCATCAAATCATTATTTTATGACAAAGAAAAATGAAGCATTTATAAATAACAATAATAATGATAATTTGTTAAAAATATATTCAAATAGTAAGGCAGCATATTTAATAAATCCTTTAAATAAATGTAATATAAAAAATCATATAGATAATAACACAAAAAAAAATGAATTATTTAGAATAAAACAAAGTTCAAGAAAATCAGGATATGATAAAGAATTAAATAACAAAGAAAATAAATCAAATATTTATAAATCAATAAATAATCAAAATAAAGTATCATCATCATCATATACATCAGAATTAAAATCATTAGTAGTTGGAAAACCAGAAAAATATATAAATAATATGAAATTTATAAGTAATCAAAGTGATGCAATAATAGAAAAAGATACAGATGTAGAAAAGTTAAAGAAAACAAATAGCTCTTGTGGTGGATGTAATGGATTAGTAAATGATATTTCATTAAAACATAACTCATATGATAGATATTTATCAAAATTAAAAGGAAAAGTTTATACAAAAAATTTAATAAATTCAGAAGTAAGTTTAAATGATAAAAATATAATAACAAAAAAAACAATATTGTTCAATATGAATTGTAGAAATTGTAAATAATAAAAATATAAAAGTATAATATATAAAAGAATAAAATGTTCAAAATATACAAAAATAACCAGACATCAAATAATACAATTAAGACAAATAAAGAAAACAAAAAAATAATTTTTTTATTAAATAACAATCCAAATAGAAATTGTCAATCATTAAAATTTATAGGAAATGTAAAATGTGGAACATGTGGAGGTGCAAGATAAATAAATAATAATAATTTTATAAATAAACTTATTATTATAAATTAATATTATAGAAAAATAAAAAATATTAGAAATTTATTTAAAACTTTAAAATGAATAGTAATATATGTTTTTAAAATATGCAATTTTAGAATTATTAAAAATTTATAATATAATTTTCAATATGTTTTATCAATATCCAATAAATGAAAATGAAAATGAAAATGAAAATGAAAATGAAATAATAAAATTTAAAAGAATTCAAAAATTAGGTTTAGATTTATTTATAAAAAAAAACAAGGATTATGGTAAAGCATATTCAAAATATGGAGCAATTGGTGTGTTAATTCGCATAAACGACAAAATCTCAAGATTACAAACAATTACAAAAAATAAAATACTTTTAGTAAACGATGAATCATTAAAAGATACATTAATAGATTTACATAATTACAGCGCAATAGCTTTAATGGAATTAAATAAAGAATAAAGAGAAAATAAAAATTTAAAAAAATAAGAAAATATAGTATTATAAAAGAATGAACACTTACAATTTAGACATAAATAAATACAATATTACAGAATTAGAAAACTTATTAAAATTAAAAAAAAACTACAATTTAAAAGATTTAGATAATGCAAAAAACAAAATATTAAACAATTTAAGCAAGAAAGAAGGTATGGAAGATAAGAAAGCATCATTAGAATTATTTTTAGATAATATTTACAACAAATTATCAAATAAATTAAAAGAAATACATAATAATAATAACAATAAATTAGAACAATTCGATAAACATTTTATAATACAAAATCAAAACAAAGGATATTCAATATTAGATAATAATCAACCGATAGAAAAATCAATTATAAAAAAAACATACAATATAGATAGTCAGTTTAGAAAAAATTATTTAGAAACATCAACAAATTACACATTAGATTTACCAGAAAAAATTCAAAAAGTAATAACAATGTCAATATCATCAATAAATATTCCATTAACTTATTACAATATAAGCAATTACAACAAAAACAATATATTAAGTTTATATTCAATAAATAGAAAAGACAATGATGATGAACGCGTAGGAGATTTGTTAATAGATATAGCATTAAACAATGGTATATATACAAATGACAATATAGTAGAAGAAATACAAAATATAATATATTCAACAGATTTAAGTAATGTATTACAATGTAGTATAGATAGAACAACTGGATTTTTTTATTTTGTATTATCACCTATAATAGAATTAAAAAGAAATAATTTAGATCCAACAAATCACCCAACCGATACATTAAATGCAGATAATAGGGTGGAATTAACTATTACCATTGTTACTGCTTCCCCCACCGCCGCCGCCTCCGCTGAAAATTTGTTAAGAGACAAAATTGGCACCACAACACAGAGTGCAACACATGGACTAAATATACCGGTTTTTACAATACCTAATATTCAGGTTTCAGAGTCAACAGTTACAGTAAAAATATTAGTAAGTGAAGAAGATTCAACAGATCCGAGCAAGAAAAATGAGTTAGAAACGGAAATAGGTGTTATAACGGGTGAGAATGATATAGTAATATCAGTTCCAACTAGTCTAATAATCCAGGAAGGAGATGCATTTGGATCAGGTGCTTTAAATAACCAACAAACAATAATATCAGGAACAGGAAGTAATTTATTGAATACAGGTACAGATACAACAGCATTTTCACACGGTATAGATAGAAAATATGGTGTATTAGCAGATAAAAATAATCAAAATTTTAAAGTGCGTTATACAGAAGAGGAAATAAAAGATTCAAGATTATTAAGTGCAATATATATGGATAATGATAATAATATATTAGATGCATATGATACAATAGATAATAAAAAGGTAATAGGATTTTACATAAAATTGAATTACTCAGATCATTCTTTTGACAGGCCAAATTGTTCAGAATCAAACAATAATTGTTCAGCTAGAAAAGAAATATATGATGATAGGAGATTAATACAACAAAAACAATTAAGTCATATGTTAGGATTACAAACAGATGAAGATTTATTTGAAAATACAGAAATTAAAAAAAAAGAGTTCAAAAGAATAAGTGCAACAAAACCAAAAGATTGGTTATATGTAGGAACAAGTAATAATACACCATCGCCAATAGACATAACATATAAAGATATGATGTTTAATAATGAAAATACAAATGATATAAGACACATTGATTTAAGAAATGCATCATTAGGATTAATGCCAAATAGCATAAGTAAAACAATTCATTTAAATGGTCATAATATAGAGGTAGATAAATATAATAGTAGTATTCAACATATGTACACAATACCAGACCCATATGACACATATAGAGCAAGAAAATTTGGTTTAAATAATGAAAATTTTGGATCAATACCATGTTATATATCTTATCCAAAATATATTTATATAGCAATAGATGATTTTCAAGCAAATTCAAAAAATTATTTTACTTTAGCAACAGAATCATTATTATCACCAAATATAATAGCAAGAATAAACATAAGTACATTATTAGAAGATAAAAAAAGAAATAATAACAATGGAATGAATACAGGCGCAGCAATAGATTTTTTAACAAATCAAAAAAATATAAGAGAATATTTTGGACCAACAAATATAAACAGATTAAAAATTTCATTAATAGATGAGTATGGTGAATTATTGAATTTAAATGATAGAGACTGGTCATTTTTATTAACTTTTGAATGTTTGTACAATTAAATACAAAAATAATCAAATAATACCAGAAAATAAATGATTTTTAATAGCTTTTTTAGCATTCATTACAAATCCATTATCTAAATAATAAGATATTTTATCAAATTTAATTTTATTATCAGTAATAATATTAAATAAACCAATAATAGTATTTTTCAATGTAGTATCAACATAATTAGATTGAATACAATTATTCCAAACATTTTGTTTCAATTGATTAATAGTAACAGTAATTTTTTTATCAATATAACTATATTGACATAATGCACATAAAAATATATAAATATCTGAAATATCACCATGTGCAATACTAACTAATGGAATATCAGTAGATTTGAAAATTTCAATATTATTAAGTAATGGTGTTAAATAACCATAACTAGAGCAACGTTTTTTAAATTTTTTTTCATTAATGTGTATGTAAATAAAAGTATCGTCGGATTGAAAAGGATAATTAGATTTTAATTGTAAAATAATATTTTTAAGTTTATTAATATTATAATCATCAATAATTGTATTAAAATAAATATGATTATCAATACAATATAATGAAGAATCATAAATATTATGATCAAATAATTTATATTTGAAAAAATTGGAAAATTCATCATATTTTCTTTTTTTTTCATTATAATAATTATCAGTAGAAACAGATAAATAAGTTTTTATTTTTTTAGGTTTAGGTCTATCAATAGTTACACAACCTAACATAGATGTTTCAGCCGAATCATAATACATTTTGTACAAATATAATAATAATATAATAATTTCAATTTATATTAATATTAAAAATATATTTTAAATATACAATATTCATCTAATTTGTACAAATATTATGTTAGTTTATAACAAAATTGTTAGTTTATAACAAAATTGTTAGTTTATAATAAAATTGAAAATAATTTTACAAATTTATATATATAAATAACAATATAAAAAGATATATTAAAATAAATAAAATGACATCAAATGCCTGTAATACCGTTTCTTTGTACATTCCAATTATTTCAAAAAATATTACAGAATCTTATGTTAAACAACAATTCTTTCAACATAAAATTGGATGTGTAAAAAATGTAGATTTTGTTTTCAATAATCAAAAAAACAGACGGGAGGCATTTATTCATTTTAAAGTTTGGTTTGATAACAAAAAAGCAAAAGAACTTCTTACAGATATCAAAAATGAAAAAACAAAAACACAGTTTGTATATTATAATAATAAATTTTGGCCACTTTTGATTAACAAAAGTTCAAGAGATTCAAAAAACGAAAATTATGTAATTGAGAAAAAAGAAACAAAAAAAGATAAAGAAGAAGATGAAGTAAAAAATCAACTGAAAGAAAAACTAAAAGAAACAAAGGAAGAAACAAAGAAAGAATCAAATGAAGAATTAATGGAAACAAATACAGAATCAAATAAAAAAACAAAATCATAAAATGAAAAATGAAAAA